>ENA-ORNT01001101-ORNT01001101.1-human-gut-metagenome-genome-assembly--contig:-NODE-1101-length-18531-cov-3.461031_pt1 | contig 18531 bp, 8 predicted proteins | sample MGYA00242120_ERZ509032 | MGnify/ENA primary metagenome ERZ509032 (study PRJEB26280, sample SAMEA2338729) | human gut metagenome | biome: human gut; feature: human-associated habitat; material: faeces...
ATTGGTCAGTATTATTTATTTGAGTCCAGTGGCTAACTTATTCTTGAAATTTAGGGAATATTATAATTACTTAAAAAATAAACTAGCATATATACCTTTACTGTTATTGTGGAATATATGACACCAATAACAGTAAAAATATAAATGATAAAAACCAAATACTAGTAATACATCAATAATCATCAGACCGACTTTTAATCATTGCCGTCATCTTCAATTAATTCATGTTGCTTAAATCCACTGATATAACAACAACGTTATCTTCCGGATTCTTATTAGTCACAATCAATTTTATAAAAAGCAAAAATCTGATATTGATATAGGAAATAATATCTCTATATCAATATCAGATTTTGTAGGGCCGTTTTAACCCCAGTTATTAAATCTTTCGATTCTAAGAAACGGAAATCAGCTAATTATAGTTTATTTTGATCAAGCATCTTACCAACATCAGTTGAAGTTGGATATTCGGCATCTGAATTATAACTAGCCTTTATAAGCTTACCGTTTTCATCTAAGGTATAAATCATGGCACCTGCATTAATAGTTTGATTACGTACCATCTTTCCATAATTATCAAAGTAATAAGTACCATTGTCAGTTTGCACTAATCCCCCACGGAATGATACACCATTCTTCAAGAAGAAGTAAGTACCTTTTTCACCATAAGAATCAACATCAACGAAATGTTTATTTTCAACCATCTTACCATCTTGGTCAAAGAAGTACCAGTTGCCAACACTATCTTCAATAAAGGTATTCTTAACCATATTACCTGCTAAGTCATAGAAGTAGTAATTTCCATCATTACCCTTAACAAAGCCTTCATTTCCTTGTTTCTTTTCACCAGTTAATTGAATTGGCAAGAATTGCTTTGTAGTAGTACCTAAGTTGTAGTATTGACCACCATCAGCTTTTAGTACATAACCAGAACCACGATGGAGAATGTTTGTTCCATTAAAGTATTTTGCTGACCATTCAGTTATCTTTTGTGAAGGATCAATAGCAACACCAGTTGAAACTTGCTTCTTTGTGAAGATTTCAGGATAAAGTTTTTGTAACTTATCGAGGAATGCTCCACCATACTTCTTCTGGTATTCGCCACCACCAATAGTATTAACAACATACAGATTATTATTAATGATAGCATCTTTCCATACATTACCACGATCATCTACTCGAGTGACTGTAGCAACTTCTTTTCCAGGAAGGTTATAGATTTGGTCAGGAACCCAATCCGCCATTACTTGTAAGCCAGCTTTATGGAGCGCTTGAATGGCATTACGTAGATCTTCATCTGTTCCGTACTTATTAGGCTCACTCATTCCAAGATCATAACGATCAGTAAACGCATATCCGTTATCAATTGTTGAATCTAGGAATGTGCGATCTTTACTTGAATTATATTGTGGCGCCATCTCGAAAGAAGTAAAACCTAATGAAGCAAAGAAATCAGCATTTTGGGCAATTCGAACATTAGCACGTTCACTTTCCTTTGTTGGTGTATAGACAAAGTTAGAAAAGGCTTCAAAAATAACATTTGAATCAAAAGCAGCATTTGTTCTGTATGCAGAGTTACCACTATTCTTTTCAGTAGATGGAGCAGTTCGAGCATCTTGGTTATCACTTGCTCCAACTGGTACCCATACAGCAAGATATCCTGAAACATCAGGGTTAGCATAACCTTGAACAGCTGTATCTGCTTCTTCTTTACCATTAACAACTAGGTTATGACTAGATAAGTATAGATCACCGTTCTCGTCAGTCATTGCAACCGGTGCCCCTTGATCAGAAGTATAATTAATGACTCCATCAGTTGTCGTCAACACGGCTGCCCGATATTGTTGGTTCTTGTGCGCAGCTCCCATATGAAGAACTACTTTATCGTTAGCACCTAGCTTTAGATTTGGCGTATTACTTACAACAACCCCAATACCTTGTGTTCTGGTTTCATCAGTACCAGTATCAGTAGCTGTCATCGCACCTTTACCATAACGAACACTAGTTAAAATGTTATTATTGCCGCCAACGCTCATTGTTTGCATTGATTGGCCACCGGCAACATACTTAACTCGTGATTTAAGCAGGTTCGTTAAAGTATCATAGTAACGTGTTTGATGTTCCATGTATTGGCCACCATCAGTATACAAGTCACCATAGTATACACGTGGAATTGTATCCTTGTTAGTTAAAAGAATTGCGTATGAAGCCGGAATATTATAAAGGTTATATTTCTTCACTGTTGAATTTTGATCTTGAATGTACGCATCAATACCCTTTTGCTCATCTTCAAAAGTGAAAGTATGGTAATCTTTGCCTGTTACATCACGAATAGCATTTTGAATTTGATCTTGAGAATTATTATCGTGAGCCCGAACGAAACTGTAATTAGGAATTACAACATTTTCCGTGGAATTATTTTCACGATCAGCTAATGACTGATGAACAATTGCATCTAATCCCCAACGATTAGTTGCATCTGAAAGCCCATGATTCAGGGAATTCTTAATAGTATCATCCATTGTCAATTGTGGATTTCCGATCTTATTAAAGTATTCCGGATCAGCATGATTCCAGTCTTCAAGAATATTAATATGCTTATTTGAGACAGCATCTGAGTCCATGCCATATGCAGCATTAAAGTAGTCCTGAGCGATATTCATAAGATCGGCATCAATATTATCCGGTGCATCTACCCGTACAGAATCAAAATTAGCTTGATCATTATTAGCTGTGATCGTTCCAAAGTTCAAGAGATAGTATAACCAGTTTAATTGTTCTGCTTGAACAACAGGATTAGAGTTATCAATATCGTTAGCAAGTAGGAATTCTTGTCCCCGATATGTTTGATCCTTAATATTGATTGGCATCCGACCAAGTAAGCGATAATCAGAGTTAGCATAAGGCGTTAAATCTGAGTTTTCATACTTTAAGAATCCGCCTTGGAATTGAATACCACTAAAGTTAACATTTTCACTATCCTTATTCCACATCGGATTGTTAGTAACAAAATCGTGCATTAAAGTACGTAACCAATCAGTATTTCCGGTTTCACTAATTCGTTTTTCAATATTTTGTTGCACAATTTCGGAATAATGATTTAATTCTGCAGGATCAGCATCCGCATTAAAGAATGGTAAAGCAGATGGTAATAAATTACCATGTTGTTTCATGTAATTAAGGTAGTATGCTTGGGTAAGAGTATTAGGCCACCATACCATCAAGATTGGTCGCATATCTGTTTCTTTTGAGTCAGTCCAGGTAGTTCCATCCTTTAAGATCTTTTTTGGACGGTACCATGTATCTGCTGTTAAGTAACCATTTACATTTTCGATACTCTTGTCATCATAACTGTAAGCTGCATTACCGTTACGGTATTGTTCATTAGATGAAACAGTTCCCTTTGCAAATTGTAATTCAAGTGCATTAGTACCCACACCAGTATCACTATCAAAGTAAATCCAATTATTTCCACTTTGTAATAAGAAATTCTTACGTGGTTGACCAGTTGTTGGGTCAATATAATATTGTTGACCGTTAATAGTTTGTAAGCCAAATTGCTTAAGTGGGCCATTCCCCTTTTGGAAGCTATCCTTAACAGGCATTAGCTCTGACCAGAAATCAACATAGTTACCTTCACCAGTCTTCACATCGTTACTAAACCGATGAACAAGTTGGACATTTTCGTTTTTAACTGTCACAGGTAAAGTAATAATGCCTTGGAATCCAGACATAGAACTGTTTTCAATAGCTGGATTTACTTTGTAGACATCGTTTCGGTTGAAGCCAGCAGCTCCCTCTTTAGTATCATTAACTAATTGACGCTTTACTTCCTTACCATTAACTAAAACAATAATCCATTGTGAATCTTTATCATTTGATTGGTTAGTTGCGTGCCAACCACTAAATTCAACTTGATTACCATTTACTTTTACATAGTCAAAGTTTCCACCAGTAGTTGCATAATTTTTACTAAATTGATCAGTTACAGTATTATCACCACTTGGATTACCATCAGCAGCTTTAGAAAAACGTAACAATACTTGTAATTGGCCATTAAGCGCTTGATATTGATCATTAGTCAATTTAATAGTAGTGTCAAAACCACTAACAGCACTATTATAAAGTGAAGGATATACTGCTGCTACATCTGGACGGGCGGTTAAGCTCATCTTTTGACGAGTAACTTCTTTTCCATTATTGAGGATAATAGCGTATGGAGTTGTTTCATTAATTGAGTTATCACTTGCCATCCAACCTGCAATATGTAAACCATTAGATGTCATTGTAATAGTATCAATGTTTGAAGCAGTCTGGTTTAATATTACTGGACTAAACCAGTAATCTGTATGGCGCTTATCATTACCATTACCATTTTCATCGGCAGAGAAACGACTTACAACGCTGTATTGGTGACCCGGTTGTAAGTTATTAACCTTAAATGTTACCTTGAAGCCAGAATTTGTAGCTGTTTTTACTGTTGGATAAGCTTTAGCAACATCTGGACGTGAAATTAAATCAGCTTTAGCAGATGCAACTTGTTTGCCTGCTGTCTGATCAAATAGAATCACATAATGGTTGTTTTGTAATTCTGACAAGTCAGTAGCGTTCCATCCAGTTACTGTTACTTCACCATTTTTACTAATATCAAATGAGTCTAGATAACCCTGGTTACTTTGATTAGCAGGAGCAATGGATTGTGGATTAAACCAGTAGGTAACGTTATCACCTTCGCCATTATCAGAATTGCTGTAACGACTAAGAACTTGGTACTGGTGAGTATAATCTAAATCACTGATATTAAATGTCACATTAAAGCCTGAGTTGGCAGCACCAACTACTTGTGGATATACCTTAGCAACATCTGGGCGTGATTGACCTTCACGAACTTCTTGTCGTGCTACTTCTTTACCATTCGTTTGATCAAACAAAATCACAAAATGGTGATTATAGTTAATCGCACTATTAGTAGCATTCCATCCGGTTGCATGTAATTCGCCATTTTTCACTTCAAATGTATCAAGATAAGCATAGTTGTTTTTGTCAAAAGTGATCGGTTGGGACCACCAGTCAACAGATTTACCGTTTCCACTGTATCGACTAACAATTTCAATTGAATCCCGATAATCTTTCATCTTGCTAAAGTCAATATTGACATTAACATCAAATCCAGAATTATCAGCGTTATAAACATTATGAACATTCTTAACGTCTGGGCGTGCAACATTGTTTGTTACATCAGTGCGACCTAATTCATTATTGGTTGTGATATCACGCACAATGATTTGTCGACTGTTTGTTCCTTGAGATGCGTTCGTTGCATTCCATCCTGAAACATGCAATTGATTATTGCTAAAGTAAGCAGTATCAATATTCCCATAGTTTCCTTTGTCTTGCTCATTATAATTTTTAGCTTGTTTTTCAGTATTATTAGATGGCAAAACAGAAACAGGTGTAGAAGTAGAATTCTTATCAGCTGTTGAAGTGTCATCAGTTTTGCTTTGGTTAGTATTTGATACTACTTGTTTTTTATCAGTTGTTTGAGCTGACTGGTCAGTATTAGTATCTAAAGCTACTGTTTTATCAGTATCATTATTTACGGTAGAAGTTTGGTCTTGAGTCGTGGAAGCTTGCTGAACTTGTTGGTCAGCATGCGCAACTCCTCCGTAAAGAAGCGCAGTTGAAACGGCAACGGTAGCCACTGCTGCTGTTACCCATTGTTTGCCGCTTTTGTACAACTTAAAATGTTTCTTTATTTCCATTTTAATCTCCTTCATATCAAAATAAACAATTTGATTATCGGTATTATAATACTATGATGTTTTATTTTTTCAAAGGGAATTTTCAAATTCTAGCCAAAATTTTTTCAAATAAAATTCAAATTTACAGTTTTAAACAAAAAAAGAAGCCCAAAATATGTATTATTTGAGCCCCATTTAAAATAATTTTTAGTTGTTAAAGTTTAATGAAATTGCAGTTGGTAATAAAGTGTTGAAAGCTTTATTATCACCACTATTCAAATATGCATAATCACCATTAGCTAATTTTACAGCTAGACCAATACCAATATTTTGCAATGATGTCCCATTTTCGTATTTAGCAGACCATTCATTAATACGAACGGTTGGATCAGGTGCAACTCCTGTCGAAATTGCCTTAGTCGTAAATAGGTCAGGATAGTTCTTTTGTAATTCGGCAAGGTATTTACCACCATAAGTTTCTTGACCATTTCCGCCACCAGTTGTATATGCAAAATAAATTTGATTTGCATATGTTTGACCATTTACATGAATCTGCATTCCACGATTATTTGTTCGAGTAACTGTTACTGCTTCTCGACCAGAGAAACCAATCATTTGATTCATAACAATATCTTCTTGAACTTTTAATCCTACTTTATGCAATGCAGCAATTGTATTTGCAAGCTCTTCTCCACTACCATATTTTGTTGGATTAACTGTCGTACCTAAATTGTAACGATCCGTCACTGAGTATCCTTCATTATAACGACTCATTCCAAATGAAGTGTAAGCAGGAGCCATCCAGAAATCAGTAATGCCTAAATCATTGAAGAGATTAGCATTTTTAGCAATCACATTGTAAGCATGATTCTCGACATTAGTTGGTTCTGGTTGGAACAAGCTGAAATCTTCATAGATCATATGAGAATCAAGAGCAGCATTAGATTCAAAAGTCTTTTCTTTATTAGCAACAACATCACTTGCATTAGTAGTAACATCTTGATCACCAGAAATTACTGGAACCCAGACACCAAGATAACCACTTACGTATGGGTTACTGTATCCTTTAACTGTTACTTTTAAGATACCATTACTATCAGTTGTCAAAATGGCTGGATTTTCACTATTATCTGCATCATATGTTAAACCATTTTCGGTAGTATCGATTAGATTTCGATATTGTTGGTTAGCATGAGCACGTCCCATATTAATAGCAACAGATTGTTGAGCCATATTACTATCATTACCAACTAAGACAGCCATCCCACTTGTCCGGCTAAGTTTATCAGTGCCATTGCTATTAGCATCAACAACACCCTTACCATATCGAACGCTAGCTAATAAATTATTGTTAAGTTTAGTCATCGTTTGACCACCACTAACAAAGTGTTTACGAGCTTTCATAAGAGTTGTGATTGCATTATAGTAAATTGACTTCTCTTGCATATATTGAGCCGTTTCATTATAAAGGTCACCATAGTAAACTTGTGGAACCGTATCTTTATTGCTCAAAAGAATTGCATACTGAGCCGGAACATTATACTGTGCATATTGCTTATTAGTCTTTTCCTGATCAGCATAGAATTCTTGCCATGCTTGATTTGCATATTCGACTTTGTAAGCTGAACCCATAATATCTGGAATGTTAGGATGATCCTTAATAATTAATCTATTAATCAAATTCTTTCGTTGATCATGGTTAGTTACAAATGACCAGTTTGGCGTAGCTTCATTCTCTGTTGTGTCGTTTTGTCGATTAACAACACTATTAGTAATTAAGTTACTAATATTATCACGATTATTAGCACGTCCAAGGACATTTTCAAGAGTATAGAATTCTCCTGAATCCATGTATAATTGAGGATTTCCTTTTTCATTTAGCATTTGAGCAGCACCAGAATGATAGCCCTCATTATAACTTAGATGATCATTGGCATTTTGAGGATTTCCCTTTGTGTGATACATATCATTCATTAGTTGACCCATCTGATCTAAGACATCTACATCAATATTATCAGCAGCATCAACTCGGAAGCCATCAAAATTACCATCTGGGTTGTACCCCATTAACTTACCATAATTTAGTAAGAAGTATTCCCAGTTAAGATTTTCAGCTTGTACTACTGGGTTTGAATTATCAATATCATTACCAACAAGGAGTTCTGGACTGTTATCACTATTATTATTTCCGGCCTGATTATTAATCGTCCTGTTCATTAAGCGATAGTTGCTGTCCGCATAACTAGTGTTTCCTTTATGGGGATCCTTTGAATTATTATTAACAAAAATGACTTGATCACTATCAACATTTCCACTTTCATCTGGTCGATAGTTCGGCATGCTTTGCAATGATAATTCAGATGATGCAGATAATTCAGGAACCGTTGCAGCAAAACTATTAATATCATTTGCTAGTTTACTTGTGCCTTTATTAGCAGCAATACTCTGTTCAATTACATAGCGTAAGTTTTGAGCCATATTAGCAAGAACAGTAGTATTTGTATCTTTATTGATGTTAGCAACAGTATCTTTAGTTAATCCATAATTAGCATTCTCATAACCATTATTAACAAAATACTTAATAAATTGTGCTTGAACATCTTTACTTGGCCAAATATACATCAGCAATGGACGCCAATCCATTGCAGTTGTTTCGTACCATGTTTTACCATCTTGACTTGTGCCATAAGGACGATACCAATCAGTATAACTTAAGTAACCATCAATATTATTAATTGCGCTACTATCTTGAGCGAAAGCCATATTTTCCCAAGTACCTGGTCCTAATGTTTTTACTAAGGTATTCCCATTGTAAATTTTTAATTGATTCTTATTAGGTTTTGCAACCAAGTTTCTCATGAGCTGATCGGTGCCTTTTTGGAATGTATTGGTTACTGGCATTACCTCCGACCAGTAATCAACGCGGTTCCCTTCACCATTTTGACCATCGTCACTGAAACGATGAACCAATTGAACATTAGCATTCTTGATATTATCTTTTAACGTCATAATTCCTTGGAAGCCAGACGTACTACTGTTACTAATAGCTGGATTTACATTATATACATCTGGACGGTTATAACTGACAAAACCATTAGTTGTAGAAGAAATTAGTTGACGTCCAACTTCTTTACCATTGGCTAAAACAATAATCCATTGGTATGGCTTGTCGGTAGCTTGATCACTAACATGCCAACCAGAAAAGGCCACTTGGTTATTATCGACTTTAACGAAATCAAAACTTCCGCCATTAGTAGCATAATTCTTACTATATTGGTCAGTAAATCCACCGTTATTAATTGGATTACCATCTGCAGCTGTAGAGTACCGAAGAAGGACCTGCATATTACCTGTTAATTCATTCAATTGCGGAACAGTTAATTTAATTGTCGTATTGAAACCACTATCTAAACTGTTATAAACATCAGGATAGACTTTTGCTACATCTGGACGAGCAACTAATGTAAGCTTTTGGCGTGTAACCTCTTTACCGTTATTAAGAACAATTATATATGGGTTAGCTTGTGTTGCACTTGCATCACTAGCCATCCAGCCTCTTACATTTAATTCATTGCCATTTAAGGAAATGCTGTCAATATATGAAGCGGTCTTATTTAATGTAATTGGTGTTGACCAGAAATCTGTATGCTGTTTATCGTTTCCATTACCATTAGCATCTGCAGAGTAACGACTTACAATACTATAACTATGGTTTGGAAGAAGTTGTGCAATCTGATCTTGAGTTAGACCAAAAGTTACATCATAACCAGAATTAGTTGCATTTAATACTTGTGGGTATACTTTTTCAATATCTGGACGAGCAGTATTTGTTATCTTAGTTGAAGCAATTTGATGGTTAGCAGTGTTATCAAATAAGATTATAAAACGATTACTTTGAATATTTGAAAGATTAGTTGCTTGCCAGCCACTAACAGTAACTTTTCCGGCCTTACTGATATTAAAACTATCTAAATGACCACTGTTAAATTGATTAGCTGGTGCAATGCGTTGAGGCTTGAACCAGTATGTAACATAGCTCCCCTCTCCATTGTCATCATTGCTATAACGACTTAAAATTTGATATTCATCGTTTGGATTTAAAGTCGTTATATCAAAAGCAGCATCAAATCCAGAAATATTTGCATTAATCACTTGTGGATATGCTTTTTCAACATCGGGACGATTGATACCGGCAGTTACTTTTTGACGTGCTACTTCACGATTAATAGTACGATCAAAAAGAATTAAGAAGTGATTTGGATTTTGAATAGCCTTATTTGTTGCATTCCAACCAGAAACGTGTAATTTACCATTTTGGACAGAAAAATCATCTAAATGAGCATAATTATTCTCGTCAAAAATGATCGGTTGAGATACAAAATCCACATAGTCAGAATTACCATCAGGAACTCCACTATAGCGACTAATAATTTTAATTGCATCACGATAATTATTCATCTTATCAAAATTCAATGATACATTAACATTAAAGCCTGAATTTTCTGCATTATATACATTATGAACAGCCTTTACATCTGGACGAGCGACTGGTGTTTCTACCTTTGTCCGCCCTAATTCTTGCTGAGAAGTACTGTCATAAGCAATAATAAAGTGATTATCTTTATTTATATTTTGATTGGTAGCTGACCAACCTGACACTTGTAATTGGTTATTATTAAGGTTAGCTGAATCAATGTAACCATAATTGCCATTGTCATTATGATCATAGTTTTGTGTTACTGAGTTAGTACCGGTAAGAATCGACTTAGTATCCTTACTAGAATTTTGACCAGATACATTAGTGTTCCCTACTTGGTTATTATTTTCTTTGTTATCTGATACGATTTTTGTATCAGATGATGCATCTGTACTAACTGGTTTTACATCTTGAGTTGTAGAATTACTTGGCTGGGTAACCTGTTCAGTTTGCTGATCACTAGTATTTGTATCAGCATGAACTACTTCACTTGTGGTTAATACCCCCGCAGAAAAAGCAATAGTAGCAACGGCAGCTGTAACCCATTGCTTACCACTTTTCTACAGCTTAAAATGTTTTTTGAATTCCATGAAGATCCTCCTAATAAAAGAATTAACAATTAGTAGTATACCACAAATTGTTAATCGTTAAAACGTTTTCAAAACTGCTAAACGTTTGTCTTCTTATGAATAAAAAATATTTATCAAATTAGTATTATGTATGCAAATAATTTATAATTTCTCCTATTATTTACAAATAAATTTTATCATTGAACTTCAATAGTACCCTTAACTTTTTTAGTTAACGGCTTAAATATCTTCTTATCAAGCAGAATACTGCGTAAAAATTCTAAGCAGATGCATATAACGTATATTCCTATCATTGCAATAATACTATTAAAGATAATCATTGGACTTTGCCAGTATTCATTACTGCGAAAAAGCCCTTGATATAAGAACTTATTAAACAACCCATTTACATTAATCAAGTATACCGAGAAAGTAAATGAAGCTAATGTATTAATTAGGGGGTTGTACTTAATATTTAGTGAGATAAAGAATTCAAATAAAGCAACTGCTCCACCTAACACAAAAATTGAGTTATAGTTCCATGCATTTTCAAAATATAAACTAAAAACCATCGTAATTCCTGACAGTACCACATAAACACAAAATGATTTCCACTTTGCAATTTTTGCTGTTTGAAATTTCCTAATGTAGGCCCCAATTAAGTATAAGCACACAAAATTAACTATTCCATATCCAGCATCGTTTGAAGTAGTAGACGTATAAAATGTTGGCCAGATATAAAAGAAAAAGATAGCAATTATTAATAATTTTTGATAATTTTTCTTACTTATTACCCTTATAACGGTATTTATATACGGAATCAAAAGGTACAGAATGCCATAAATAATAACAAACCATTGGCTTATTGCTATCTTTACCATTTTTAAACAATTATGGATAGTAAATAACGCCGGATTAAGAACCAACATAGTAAAAAGAGATAAACTTAGTCCCCAAAATATCATTAATAGAACTAACCGGGCAATTTTAGAAATGAATATTTTATTTTTATCATAGGAAAAATATCCAGTAATAAGAATAAAGACATTAACAGCTACAGAGCTTAGTGATTCTGTAAAATGGACAAAATAATATGAGAATGTTCCATTATGAATATTCGCTAATGCTCCTCCCATTGCACCATTATTATAATGCAGCATGATAATCATTAATATTAAAACTATTCTTAAGAGCTCAATATTACTTTGGCGATTCTCATTTCTTTTTATGCTTTCCAATTAAAAATCTCCCTTTCAATTTAAAATAATAAGGAGGCTAGTCTCCCAGTCTCCTTATATTTCTTCTGTTAAAACATGATTATTAATATTCGCGCTTCTTATTACGAGCTAATCCCAATCCAAACATTGCTAAGATAACCCCTAGAGCAGTAGCAGCCATTGATGATTCATTTCCAGTTTGTGGTAATGTAGCGCCGTTCGTTTTAGTTGATTGCGAATTATTGTTTACAGTAACATTTGCAGTATTTACAGCTTCATTTGTAGTGTTATTAACAGTTACTTCTTTAGTAATAGCTGTTTGTTCACTATGAACACTTTGATCTGAAACAGTCTTAGGAGTATTTGTTACTACTAATTGTTCTTCACTGCCATTACTTACTACTTGCTTATTAGTAGTGGTTACATTTTCAGATTGAACCTTATTTACCACATCAGAAGAGTGATTTCCTTGTTGAGAAACTGTTGCTGCAGTTTCTGATTGATCTTTTTGAGCTGCTTCTTCAGCGGCCTTCTTGGCAGCCTCGTCTTTTGCTTTTTGAGCTGCTTCTTCAGCGGCTTTCTTGGCAGCTTCGTCCTTAGCCTTTTGAGCTGCTTCTTCAGCGGCCTTCTTTGCAGCTTCGTCCTTAGCCTTTTGAGCTGCTTCTTCGGCGGCCTTCTTCGCAGCCTCATCCTTGGCCTTTTGTGCTGCTTCTTCAGCGGCTTTCTTTGTAGCTTCGTCCTTGGCCTTTTGAGCTGCCTCTTCAGCGGCTTTCTTGGCAGCTTCGTAAGCTTCAGTAGTTGCGCCACTCTTACCTACAACGTCTTGAGCAGCACCTTGCCAACTTGGATCCTTGTGAAGCCAAAGTCGATACATAACTAAACCTTGTGCATTTGCTTTAGTAGCAGGATTTGTATCACTTGGTTTGAAGCGATAACTCATAGGTCCAAAATCAAACGTTCCCGTATGATCTTTATTAGCAGATGAAGTAACAATAGTGGCATTCTGAGGAGCAAATTCTGAATGAAATTCTGTTGCGAAACGGTAACCTTTGGGAGCATTAACGGTATATACCGTATCTTGACCATTGCTCAATGGACTCTTAGTGTCCCCCTTACTAAAATCATCTAATTGGTAATGACCAATAAAATTATTAGTATCAGCATCAAACCAGTTGATAATTACCCGGTTTCGGTCAGAAGGAACATTGGTAAAACTTTTTACCACGGATTCTTTTCCATTAGGAATAGCCCATACAGTATAAGATTCGTCATTTTTACTCCCAAAACTTGAATACTGATTATTTAACTCTTTATTCAAGTTTATATTCATAGATTGATTATTAATGTTTTCATAGGAAGGAGTGTATCGTCCATCAAAGATTTTATTGTAATCAGCATCCAAGTAGTATCCTTCTGGAGCTTGAACTGTGTAAGTACTACCGTTTTGAACTGATTCAGCACCAGTCTTCTGATCCTGAACGTTCATTACCCCGTTACCATTTTGTGCTGATGGTTGGTAAGCAACATTAACATTTGTAATTGGAGTACCTGGATTTGTCTCATCATATACCCCTACGTGCGCCACATGAGTATCAGTTTGTGGTTGTGCAGCTTGTGGTTGAACTGGTGCTGACTGTGCGTTTGTATCAGCCGAAGCACTTACTGACAAAGTGGCTGCACCAACTAATGCTGTTACCACAGCAGCAAAAACCCATTTTTTTCCATCTTTATACATTTTAAAATGTTCTTTTGACATAATAAAAAACTCCTTAACCAAAAAATATTTTGTACGGTCTTATATTAACACTTTTTTACTAAATTTGTTATCGTTTCTTTACACAATATTCGTTTCTCTATGATAAATAAAGACTGCCTATTGTTTTGTTATTGACGCTGCAATAAACAAAGGATAATCTTTTGCGCGCAGTGCTTTTTCGATAATTAAGCTATCAGCATCTAGGCATGTAAACTGCGATGCTGAAAAATAGTCATCTATTAGTCTAGTCATTATCGAGAATGCTGCGATTAAGTCATCATTTTTAAAACTATGGATCCTTATATAATTAGTTATTATTTGTTGAAGGGTAAAAGTATACAATTCGTTGCTGAATGACATACCAATATTTCGGCAATCCTCCAAGAGTCGAATAGTAATATATAGTGAATCTAAGGCTTTAGGGTTAGAAAAGGCTGAACGAGTAATTCCATTGTCATTAATGCGATAATTATAAATTATGTCAGAGATTGTAATAATTTTACCGGCATTCGGCCAAACTCGATACATCCCCACTGTATCTTCAAACCAAAACCCTTCAGGAAATTTTACATTCTTAAATAAGCTTCTTCGATATACCTTTCCCCATGGATAACCATATAAATCTTGAAATGCACTAGCATGCAGATCAGACTTATCAATAAATTTTTCATCTTTATTAATCGTCTGGTAACTTCCTTCAACGATATCAGCCTTATATTTATTTGCGGGATTCATTAATTGCTCTACATAATCTTTTTCAACATAATCATCAGCATCAACAAATGATATGTAGCGAGCAGCAGAAGCATCAAGCCCAATATTACGGGCCCTCGCAACGCCACCGTGCTGACAGTTTATAAGTTGAATATTTGGAAAACGTTTGGCCCAGTCTGTTAATATCATAGCAGTACGGTCAGTTGAACCATCATTCACAACAATAATTGAAAAAGTATATTTTGTTTGCTGTTCAACTAGTGAAGAGATACATTTATCGATATAATCCTGATTATTATAAGTAACGACGATAATTGCTAAGTCAAATATTTCTTCTTTAAAAGTATGGGTGCCTACTGATGTTCCCGTTGGAAAAGGTGAAATTGCATTTAACTTTGCTAATGCCTCATTATATTTCGCTGTTTGTTGAGGAATTCCAAGTTTCAATAGCCCAGCTCGTTTCTTCGGCGGAACATGTAATTTTTTTAGTAAATGATTTAACTTTATTCTTTTTCGATACATTTTCTTTTCCTAACTATAAGTAATTTCGAAGTTTAGTTATTAATGGATATTTCATTTTTAATAAGCGTTTACGCATTTGCATAGTAAGTTTAATGTGATTTTCGCGCTGAAAGGCCAATATCTCATTTTTATAAGTTCTAAAATAAGAACGATTATTATCATCAATGAGCAAATTACGATACATATTATAGGTAGTAAGTAACTTATTAAAGTACCAATCATTAAGGTAATTCACTGGTAAGCTATTTTGTTGTTTTAAAAATAAATATTCATCCTTAAAAATATAACGACGATCATCTAATTGGGATAAGCTAGCATGATTGTGTGCTTCTGTCATAATTGATCCTTGCCGGTCTTGAAGATAAAAGTATGGCCCATTTTTCCCAGTTAATACTGCTGCTTTACTAATAGATGAAAAGATTTTAGCAGCAGTATTTTCATCTTCAAATTTTTTCCCCACTGGAAACAGGATATTATTATCCACTAATATCCTAGTTCTAGTAATATAAGACCAAGCTGTCATCATCACTCTTTTAGATAATAAGCGCATAAGCAACTCTTCCCTGGTGATTACATCGAGATTAGTTAATTCGAATGGTGGGAGAAACTCCTCTTGGTGCTTAACTAATTCACTTTCAAATGAAATTAAATCAATCCTATTTTTATTAAAAACAGCCAATGCCGTCTCAATCAGATTAGGTGCAATTTGATCATCAGAATCGAAAAAGTAAACATATTCGCTATCGACATATTTCAAACCCGTATTACGCGCTGCCGACAAGCCTTGATTTTTTTGTGATACCAACATGAAACGTGAATCCTGAAGGAAACTTTGTGCAATTTTAACGGAATGATCAGTTGACCCATCGTTAACCATAATTACTTTAAGCTCACGATAGCTTTGTTGTTGGATACTTGCTAAAGCTTTTTCTAAGTAGGCTTCAACATTATATATTGGCACAACGATCGATACTTTCGCTGGCATCATTTTACCCCTCTCTTCCCAAATAGTTTTGCCATTGAGTTTACTAATAGTAGGCCTAAATTAAAATAACCAGCATTGAATAAAGTAGTCATTAAGTCATTTCGTAATTGTTTCGACTTGCTAGGCGCTACTAGGGTTTTTGATGAATTAAAGACCTGCTTATTTAATGCCTTACTATAAGTTGTAATAATATTGAAAGCAGCCTTCTTTTCATCCTTTGTACTTAATCGACTCATACAAGTATATAAATGGGAATAAAGAAAGCTATTAATATAAAGAGCTAAATCATTCTGGTTAAAACTGACAGCCTTTTTTTTCATATTCTCAAAGAGCAATTGGCATGCTTTTACTGCTTCTCGTGCTTCATTTATATCTGTCTGATGAGTGATTGAAATTTGGTGAATCCGATAATAATAGAAAGTATCAGAGACAAAACCAATCTTTTTTGCACTCCCAACAGCAATTGGAACAACCTCAAAATCTTCTATTTTCATATTTTGAGGAAATGACAAATTGTCCCAACATTCTTTTCGATATAGCTTATTCCATACTGCACTATAAGATTTTAGCGGAGTTGGTTCTACACGATACAGGGTTTCTTGGTCACTATTAAATCGTTGATAATTATATACAATACAATCATACCCTTGCTCAGCGAGTCTCATCCCCTGCAACAAAAAATTCTGATCATAATAATCATCAGCATCAATGAAAGCAATGTATTCTCCAGTTGCTCTTCTTAGTCCTTCATTACGGGCAGCCCCGCTTCCTTGGTTATCCAAACAAATTAGGTGAATTCGGTCATCGATTTGTTGCTGCTGGTTAATAATGTCTCTGGTTCCATCATTAGAGCCGTCATCAATTATTAATAACTCTAACTGAGAATAGGTTTGGTTTAAAACTGATTTAATAGCCGTTTCAACGTACTGAGCTGAATTGTATACAGGCATTATCACCGTGATAAGTGGAGCAGTCATCATTCTGTTCCTTTCAGCTTTTTATGTAAGTGAACTACAGTAAAAAATAAACTAGGCCAATGCAGCTGAAAATTATACTTAAATATCCGATATTTACTAATTGCTCCATTGTCAGATCCCCAACTATTACCATATTGTTGAACTGCAATTGTTTTCGGGGTAATTTTACCGCCCCCCCACCAATGATAAGGTGCAAAGTATTCAGAAGGAAAAATAGTGGTTCCATCAGCTAATGTTTGAAGACGGTTACGCTCTTTCAAGCCATGTTGTTTAAAGTAATCACTAATGATATTGGTAGTAATTAAGTCGTACCATTGACGCTGATCATCCGTATATTGCAGTGTTTTATATATCTCAAGCAATTTTTTAACATTTTCATCATGTGGTTCAACACCAACACCAAGCCCACTGTTAATGTCTCCTGAATTTTCCATTGCCCATACTGCCTTATGAGTTAACAGTGGATCTAAGCTCTTAATTAGTTTTACATCCGTATCAAAATAAAAACCACCATATTGATACAAGACATCTAATCGAACTACGTCACTAGCAAAAGCCCACTTTTTTGATTTATATGCATCGGCAGCAAACTTATATCTATTAATGTCGTAATTTTTTTCATTAAATTCAACAATCTCGTAATCTGGATTTTTTGCTTGCCAAGTTGAAATATTCTTTTTAATCTGGTCCGGAAGTGGCTGACCGCCAAGCCACACATAATTTATTCTTTTAGGAATCATCAATAATTATCTCCTTTGTAAAAATTTCTTTAATAGAAGTAGTACATATTCAAATTCAGTAGTTCGACAATAAAAAATCAATGGGATGCTTAAGCCAATTAAAATTACTATTCCTAGCAGCGCAAAAAAATGTCCCCATAAATTAGTGGGTAAAAATTCGTTTAATCTAAAAATAATTATTAATTCTAACGCAATTATCAGTACATTGTATAAGTACCGTTTGAAGTAAGGTTTCATACTACTATGAAAAGCGTGATGAAAAATAATATAGGGATCTTGCCACATAACAGTCAAAATGGTTGAAGTGATTGTTCCTAGCAGTACCCCTGTTAATTGCAGCTTCAAAACTCCCATATAGAATAAACTAAAAACAATATTGGCAATCATCTCACTAATTGAGAAAGCCTTCATATAACGGGCTAACCCATAGACAGAAATGAAACTCCAACCCAGAACTCGGTAATTCATAACGTAGAAAGAAATTGCAATCAAAATCACATCTAGTTGACTTAAAACATATCTTTGCCCCAGCCATAGTGAAACTACATCATTAGATAAAAAAAGGATCCCAAGAACAGCAACGTTTAGGATAATAAAGTTGATATACTGCAGATTATTAAAAAGCTTTTCACTTTCATGATGGGACTTGGTAACCGCAAAATTACCAATGCTACCGGTTACGGCACCAATAATTTGATACATAAACTTTTGGATAACCGTCGTAATCGTGACATAGTTTGCATAAAGGCCAACTTTAACAACACCAGCAAAGATTGATAACAAAATATTATCAGTTCCAGTTACAACAACTCCACTTACCCGCATAAACATGT
>ENA-ORNT01001105-ORNT01001105.1-human-gut-metagenome-genome-assembly--contig:-NODE-1105-length-18495-cov-2.487473_pt1 | contig 18495 bp, 14 predicted proteins | sample MGYA00242120_ERZ509032 | MGnify/ENA primary metagenome ERZ509032 (study PRJEB26280, sample SAMEA2338729) | human gut metagenome | biome: human gut; feature: human-associated habitat; material: faeces...
ATTTTGAGAAAAAGGATCTCCAAACATCTTTTCGAATTGAGCATGGAGCAGTTTATCGGTCCGAGCAAGAAGGTTCTTATAACTTTCCTTTACCTCGTACGCCGCCCATAGTTTGTCTGCCAACACTCGCTGCTCATCCAACGAAGGCAGTTCAAACGCATAATTAGCAAGGTCTGAAAATAAGATATATGGATTAGTAGAGCCTTTTGAATGAGAAATAGACCATTTAGTAAAACTATCTGTCAGCATTATGAAAGGTAGTAGTTTTTGGCAGAACACATGCTCATTTTTGCTTTCTAATACAAAAGTAGTATTGGAACAAATTCCATCGAAATCAGCGACGGCTACTTTCTTCAAGTATGTTCTTCGTGAACCATATAGGATTTGTCCTTTCTTAAAGATGCGTGTAAATGCAGGTCCAACATCATCTGTTGCAAATAATCCTTTGCAGCGAATGGTTAAGTCTTCAGTATCCATGTGTTCTCCGGCTACATAAAACTCATAGGGATTATTATCTCTATCCACATTAAGTTTTACTTCACGAACAATATCTCCAAATTTGACGATAGACATAGTTATAGTAGTTGTATTAGGGATTTGATACTATTATGGATATTGCAAGAACTCTCATTCCATATAGTTTGCGCTGTAAATGTATTCAATAGCATATCATTAGATTTGTCCTCGATATATGATTGGATACTTAGTAAATCTCCATTTGCTTGTATTGCTGTATTATCCACAATCCGAGCAAAACCTTCCATATCACTATAGCGATTATATGCATCAACTATCTTAGCAATATGTTCGGATTCAAGAAAACTATTATTATTCTTACGTGTAACTTCTTCCTTTGCATCAATAAATAATACTTTTCCTCGTTTGTGTTCGGGCTTTTGAGTTCTACAAATAATCACACATGCCTCCATTGAAGAGTTGTAGAATAAATTTGCACCAACACCTATTATGCAGTCGATAACATCTAATTCTATCAACTTCCTTCTCATTTCTTTTTCCTCATCACGGAACAGCACTCCATGCGGAAAAAGGATAGCACAACGCCCCGTTTGGCTATTCATCGAAGCAAGGATATGTTGGAAGAAAGCATAATCGGCTCTGCCTTGTGGCGGTGTGCCCAGTATGTTTCTGCCATAGGCATCATGTTGGAATGCGGCGCGATCCCAGTTCTTAATCGAATACGGCGGATTGGCAAGCACGACATCAAACTGCTGCAAACGGTCGCCACGAGTGAACGCCGGCTCTTTCAGCGTATCAGCATTAGCAATACTGAAATCAACTATACCATGCAGATACAAGTTCATGCGTGCGATAGCTGCCGTCAGGTTATTTACCTCCTGCCCATAGACCTGTACGCCTCGCCATTCCTTACCATGGTCTTTGAGATACGTGAGCGACTTGATAAGCATACCGCCACTACCGCAAGTCGGATCATAGATCCTCTCGTCCGGCTTCGGTTGTAGAATCTCTGCCATCAGCGTTACCACCGTACGGTTGGTATAGAACTCCTGCGCGGTATGACCTGCGTCATTGGCAAACTGACCGATGAGATACTCATAGCCAAGTCCCATCTCATCCGCAGGACAATTCTCCAGACTGAGTGTCTGTGTAGAGAAATGCTCTATCAACGACAATATAATACGGTCGGGCATCTTGTTCTTATTCGTCCATCCGCTTTTGTCACCGAAGATACCGGTTAAGCCACCCACCATACGACCGTTAATCTCCTTCGGCGGATTGGCTTCTTCTATCTGACGGAAAGCGTCCACAAGTGCCTGACCGACATTCTCCGTCACCTTGCGTACGTCATTCCAATGAGCGCCTTCCGGCACAACAATATCATATTCCTGTGAACGGGCATAATCCTCGTCGCCGTCACTCTCCTCCAGATAGCGGTTATACTGCTCGTCATAGACATCGCTCACGCGCTTGAAGAACATCAGCGGGAAGATATATTCCTTATATCCGCTCGCGTCGATCTGTCCGCGCAGCAATACTGCCGCTCCCCAGAGATAACTCTCAAGTTGTTGTAACGTCATAGTGTATCAATTATGCCATTGTTCTACGATAAGCGGCTTCCGCCTTGTTCACCCGCTCTACAGCCGCTTTGAATTGCGCCAACACCTCATCATACGACGCACGCTCGGCTTGGTGGTATTGGATGTAGCGGTTCGGACTGAGGTTACAGTCTTTCTTCAGCACGTCCTCATTCGTAACCACGCGAGCGAAATCTTCCTCGTCGCGGTAGTTATGATAGAGTTCGTACAGCCGATCCACATCGCTCTCTTCCAAGACGTTCTGCGCACGGCGTTTGGTCAGAATCTTGGTACCATCCACCATGAGAATACGATTGACATGCGCCGTCGGTTTCTGCGCACGCAACACCAAGAAGCACGGCGACAGACCTGTTCCATAGAAGAGTTTGTCACCTAAGGTGATTACGGCTTCTATCTTGTCTTCGCGGATGAGTTTCTCGCGGATACGTTGTTCGGTATCGCCACGGAAGAGTACGCCTTGCGGCAAAACCACCGCCATACGCCCTACAACCGGCTTCATGCTGGCAACCATGTGCTGAATCCATGCGTAGTCGCCGTTGCTGTCATTGGGCGTGCCATAGAGATTACGCCCGTACAGGTCGTTCTTCCATTCCGTCGCACCCCATTGTTCGAGCGAGAAAGGCGGATTGGCAAGCACGCAATGGAAACGCGCTAAATGGTCACCGCTCAATATCTTCGGCTCGCGCAGCGTATCACCCTGACGCACGTTGAAATCACTGGCTCCGTGGAGGAAGAGGTTCATCTTGGCGATAGCGGCGTTCGTCACGTTCTTCTCCTGACCATAGATAGCGCCACAGCAGAGCGAGTCGTTGTGCATATAGCGTATCGCTTCAATCAGCATACCGCCGCTACCACATGCAGGATCATAGACTGACTCGCCGGGCTGCGGATCAAGGATACGGACCAACAGACGTACCACGCTGCGAGGCGTGTAGAACTCGCCCGCTTTCTTCTTGCTCTCATCGGCAAACTGCTTGAGCAGTATCTCATAGGCATCACCCATAAGGTCTGCGGGATAATCGTTATTGCCGAGTTTGCGAGAAGAGAAATGCTCAATCAGGTCGCGTATCTTGGCATCGTCAAGGATGGTCTTGTTCATCCAGTTGCTTGTGCCGAAGATGCTGAGCACACCGTATAGCGTCTCAGGATTGGCGAGTTCGATCTGGCGCATCGCGCCCACGATGGCACTACCGAGGTTCTCCGTACGATTGCGGATGTCGCTCCAATGGCAACCGTCAGGAATGACAAAGCGATGCTGCTCGGGGAAAGCGGCATATTCCTCGTCGCCACCACTCTCTTGCAGCGCGACAGCCGTTTCCTCATCATACACATCACTCAACCGCTTGAAATACAGCAGCGGTGTGATGTAGTCCTTGAAATTCTCATGACTCACCGGCCCACGTATGATGTCGCACGCCTTGTACAAGAAGTTATACAACTCCTGCGCCGTTGATATGTTCGTTTCTTTAGCCATTTATAGACTAATTTTATCGTTTATTTCTTTTGGCTAACGCAGCAGCGTGAGAGTCAATCATTCTCATTCCTGCGATTTGACCAAACTGTTGTTTCTTTTCTCGAGTTAATTCATGGTTGTACACGTAAGCTCGTACACGTGCACGGAGGAAATTAGTAACGACGATGTTGTTTTTATACTTATTCATCAAATACTCCAATTCAGATATTTTCATTGGAGCATAGTAACTTTTTATAGTGAATGAAATTATATCGGCAGCTGGACTATCAATTTTTGAAGCAACTTCATCATAATATTTATCAATACCTCCTGTCCCTACGGAAACAGAAAGATGCGTAAAAATCCCATATGTCAGTTTTAGCAATAATTGTTGTAATAGAACTCCGACACGTCTTTCTAACTCTGAGTATTTCATACTTTGAGCTCTTGGATTGTTGGCTATAAACCCATCTATGATTTCTTTTTTCTCACGGCTGAGCATATCTGCTATATAGTTAATGAAACGGAAATTAGCTCTATACGTATCTTCAATTAAAGAGATTAAAGTGTCGTGTTCAACTGTATCACGTTGATTCTTAACAACTTGACCGATTATGGATGTTATCCTGTATGTATTATTGATATCTCGCAAAATAGGATCATGTTCAAAATCCTCTTCAGTTGGAACCATTGCATTTCCAGATTGTTGTGCTGCTTTGATTTGACGAGATTGCCTATCTGCCTCATTTAATTGGCGAGACCTTTCTTGTTTACTATCCACGTTCAATTGAAGAATATTATCTTTTATCGAAGAAATAAGTTGTTGAAGTTTCTTGAAAAGAACATCATCTTGACGTAGGGTTGCTTCAGGAATGTCTTCAAATGGAAGCCATGTGGCTAATTGCAATTCATCTAATAACACTTTATGCTTATCTAAGTAAGCAAGAAAAACCAAAATATTAGCAGATTCCTCTTTGTGGAGAGTATCTCTCAATTCTGTTACTTCTCTTTTCCCTTCATCCGTATCCAAATTCTCAGCAATATAACGTGCAACCAAATAGTAGTAAATGTACTTATAAGAGAAAGAATATACCGCATTCTCTTCTTCTCTAACAAAAGAAGGCTTCAATTTAGCAAGAATAGTTTCTCGTCCTTCTCTCAAATTATAATTCGTAACATACTTATCATACTCATTGTAGAATCCCACAGGAGTTGAGGTGCTGGCAAATTCCGCGAATACCCTTATTTTGTGTTGGTGCATGTGATAAGCGACATACGATAAGAAACGAATGATTCCATCAAAGTCTCCTTGAACAAAGTTAGATTTATTTAAGGCTCCTTTTAGAAGAATTTCATATAACGTTGCATATGAAGTATGTTGTAATGGTGCATTATTTTCTTGAATAAGTTGCTGCGTCTGTATTAAAGGTAATATAAAAATCGGATATGCAGGCATTAACTCTTTTCCAAGAATCGCAGTTACCTGATTGAAGATTATTTTTATCTGGTCTGCGACGGCTTCGCTTTGGAATGTTGACATATTTTGTCCTATACGATACCATTTATCAATTAAATTATTGCGTTTTTCATAACCGAATGGCTCTATATGGTATTGTATAAAATTAGATTCCGTGTTGTTCTGATCTATCAAAGTGCCTATGTCAATGACATCTTTGGATGTAACTATTATCCATTCAAATGTATTCAATAAAGTCTTATATAATTCATTTTTTGCAGATACATTTAATGTACTTTTATCAATATTATCAATAAGTAAAATGCGCTTCTTTTTCTCAAGCATTGTATATTTTTCATACGACGACATGGCGTTTCTTGCATACTGTTTTTTGTATGCTTGCTGAAGCGTCCCTCCTATACGAACACCTTGAATTTCTTCTCCTCGCAGAAACAATGGATATACGCCTTTCTCATACATATGCATAGCATACATTTTTAATAGCGATGTTCTTCCTGATTGACTTTCTCCTTGTAATATATAAACTCGTCCACTGATTAAATCCTCCAATAGATCTGCCGCATCTGTGTACATATACACTTTATCTCCTGACAAATCTGTCAAAGGTTGCAAATCAGGGAAAACATAAATATCTCTAAGATTCAAATCCTTTTTGAACGGATGAGACAATGGAGCACCGGTATTAAGTAAATCTTGTTTCCATGTCTCCACAAATTCAAAAGAATGAGTTTTTTGAGGAAGTAATTTAGTTTTGGGTGTAGATAAAATCAATTCTCCATCTTCTTCATTTACGTCTTGTATCTCTATCTGTTCCCACTTTTCTGTATCTAACATGTATATTTGAAAACTATGATGATCTCCGACTTGCAGAGATTCTGCTTCTAAATACAACACTTGATCCTCCGATTCTAGCTCGGTACGAAGTTCACTTGCCTTGTTGTGCTCGTGCCCGCAAAGAAGAATGTGAGATGACGAAGATATGTGGGAGCGAAACTTTACGCGATTATTCCTTTCGGTTTGTGAATCCAACCAACAGGGGTTATGATGGAATAATGTAATTACAATCTGCTGTACATTGGGAGTTTCGTCTTCGATGTTTATGAATGTATTCTCGGGCACTAAACAGAATCCATCATTCTCATTTGCTTCTAAGAACACCGATGTATTATAGGATACAATTTTAAGTCGATGCGTGTCATCTAACTGCACATCTTTTACAGAAGAAACAGACGGTTTTTGTTCTTCTACTGTTATCTTAGAATAGAATTTCCAATAATCTGTTTGGGGATCCAAACAAATAGGAAAAAGTTCTTCATCAACTCTATCTGAATCTTTTATTCCCTTAATTAATGCAGACCTGACAATAGCTTGAGGACATTTATATTTATTGTCATGATTGCCTGGTACAATTACATACTGAATGTCCGCTTTGAAATTTTCGCTCAATAACTCAGACTTAAGTCCTCCTAGAGCTGTTTCAGCATATGTATATGCAGCAACATTTCCCCGATCTATTATATCGCCTGTTACGATGATACAAATCTTTTCGCAGAGATTTGTTAACGGCCGACATGCTGCAGCTATCTTGCTAACATTCGTAACTATAAAATCCTCTTGAGAAGAAATGTGAAAATCAGAAAAATGAATAAGGGCAACTTTCATATTCTTGTATTTGATAATTTGTTATTAATAACTCTTGTTTAACCAGTCGGTTTGTTGACGCACGGATTATTTTTGCCTTGCTTCGACCGCAAGCATCGGTGATTGCGCGATAGCGCACTATTGCTCCTTTGTTTTGTGCCATGGTGTAATGTGACTATTCTGTTTTGTATGGTAATGCCTTGATAGTGGATTGCAAATGTGAGATAACATCAATAAGTTTCTCAAAACTCGGAGCATCCGTGTCGTAAATCATATGCAAAAGCATATACTCATAATCCTCACGCCACGCATCAATAACGGATGCAGGAGGAAGAATAGACAGCGTTGCCGGAAAGAGTTGATTGTAGTCAAATCCTTTTAGATTTATGAATTTGCGACGGTGGTCAACTATAGTACGGTATAGCTGCTCATCACGCAGAGCGTGGTCAGCATCACCAGCTTGTTGTAAGCAATACAAATCATACAAGTGACGAGACATTCTTTGCGTACGTATCTCGTTAGTCGGTTTGAAAAACTCCTCATGCAGCAGGAAAATCTTTTCCAGACACGTACGTTCCGGCACAACTACACTGGGGATAGAGAATGATGGTTCTGCAACAACGGATTCGGGTAGATGTTTATCAATGAAAGATTGTAGTTCTTCTACCTTAACCGGTTGCTGCATAGAACGTCCGCTTACTTCAATCAGTACGCAATGGCGAATATAGGGACTTTCTGGTAATGCCGAATGATATTCTAGCTCAATAACTTCGGGATCAGTTGTACTGACGGATGTGATATTCACATTCATTTTGAAGGCACCCGCGTCTATTCCTTGCGCAATAAGTGCATCACGAACATCAAACTGCATCTTCTCGCGCACGAATGAGCACGAAGCACGGCGTAGTTTGTTGCTTATCTGTGTACGAGAAAGTTCACCGCTATAACCAAGGAAATCCCTGCTGATGGCAATGTCAATATCCTCAGAAAAGCGTTCTATCTTATGCCAACATTTGCTCAATGACGTACCTCCTTTGAACGACAGATGCTCAGCATAAGGCAACGAAAACACAGCCTTAAGAACCTGAGTGACCCACCAATCTTTCTCTATGATTTGCTCAGGGAGTTTGTGGTTTGAAGCGGTGGTAACTTCGTTAATAAAATTGACTTTTACTTCGTCAGGTAGTGCTGAGAATTTCATAGCAAATGTAATGTTTTGCGCACCCACATAGGTGCCAGTTGAATATCATGGCTAAATTCTTCTGCAGAGACGTTCGTCAGATGTTGTTTAATGATAGATAACTGATCATCTGACAACTGGTCTTTTCCAATATCGCGCATAGCAGATACTAGCAACATCATCAGTCGTGAATGATATGCAAACCGCTTTGCGGAAGAGGTATGAATAAATTGAATACCCTTTCCCTCACCAATAGGCACTCTACGAGCAGAACCTGTTGTATAAAATACTGCATTAACCGGAACTTGGGTAGATAAACCTAACATGTTTAACGCATACGCACCAGTAGGAACAATGGTAGTCTTGTCCCGATGAGCGATAGCTTCAGCAATATCTAACATGGACGGATGCAAAACACCAAGACCATATTGCGTGTCAATTTTAGGATAATAATAGATACCCGGTGCTATTCGAATCAATAGTTTCTCATCCTCCAAGCGCTGCAATACTTTACGTATAGCTTCAGGAGAGGCTATATCAGAGAAATCTTGACCGAAAAAGAACGTACCACGCTCGCTATCCAAGATTCTTTGTTTAGCTATATTTTGTGCACTATCCTTCATTTTTGTCACACATTTATCATAAAAGTGGGACAAAGGTATTATTTTTTTTTGAATTGTGCAAGTATTTCAGTGAAAATTTTTAATTTTCATAGGCTTTTTGAAGGCAATATCCGCCGTCCGGGATCTGTACCTAAATTTTCAGATTTGGAAGTGATAGCATTATCATTGACGGCAGAATCGGAAAGCATTGACAGCGAAAAGTGGTTATTCGACTGCAAATTGCAGGAGTATAAAGATTGCTTTCCCAACCTCATATCTCGGAGAGAATATAATGACCGCCGAAAGAAAACGGCAAGATTATGTGAAGAAATCCGTAAGAGAATAGCAATGAAAATGGATGGCGGCGAAGAACAATTCTTTGTGGATTCAAAGCCAATACCGGTATGTCGAGTTGCGAGAGGAAAACGCTGTAAGATGGGGAAAACAGGAGACTATTCCCTTGCTCCCGATTTTGGATTTTGCGCCTCACAAGACACCTACTACTATGGCTATAAATTGCACGCAATATGCGGGGTAAGCGGAATGATACATTCTTATGATTTGTCAAAAGCAAGTGTACACGACCTCCATTATATGAAAGATGTCAAATGGCAATATCACGATTGCAGTATATATGGTGATAAAGGGTATATCGGGGCGGATGTGCAACTTGATTTGTTTGAGACGGCACACATACGGCTTGAATGTCCGTACCGATTGAATCAGAAAAACCGGAAAACGACATTGGCTCCGCTTGCCAAGGCAAGGAAGAGGATTGAGACGATTTTTTTCGCAACTGACAGACCAGTTTATGGTCATAAGAAACTATGCAAAAATGACAACCGGTCTATTTGCCGGAATCATTGGCAAAATCAGTGCACTGACCATTTTGCAATATGTGAATTTTATCAACAACAAACCTATCGGAAGAATTAAATACGCACTAACTTAATTCCACCAACGGGTACAAATAAATAATTATACGACCTTCCTGCGAAAAAATATGAATGGACTATAAACACTGCTTTGGAAAATAGTTGGAAATAGTATATACAATTTTTTACAAAAAAGTTGCCCAAAAACTTGCATATATCAAGATTTTTTAGTAACTTTATAGTCGAATTTGAATCGAAAGAATTATGTTAATACTGTGTCATTTGACACGTTTCGAACACTATAAAATATAAGTTTAACATGTTGTATGTCAGGTAGTTGATATTCCTTGCTTGGGAGCTGAGTGCCTCGTGGGTTCGAGCCCCACATTCCACCCAAATGAAACTATCTAACAATGTAAAGTTAGATAGTTTTTTTGTTACTATATGGTTTGAATTTTTTGTGTACATTTCGTTTTGCCGACTATAGGAAAACTATACCTTCATTGTATAGTTTTCTTTTTTCTTAAGATATTGAATATCCATCGATTTTCAGAATGCATTATTATTGAATTACAGAGGAATAACCTTGAATTATAGAGAAATAACCTACTGACAATCTTACCGAAGTTACAAAAGGTAATTTACTGCAAAATTACTGACATTTTGTACATCGGCACAATTTTTGTATAATTTACATCGTATAATGCGTAATGCAGAATTACCAATTAAGGCTAAGAAGGAAGAACCTAAAGGAGATTGATTGTCATGAAAACAAATGTAACTTCTACTATTATTACCCCCCGCGAGACGCGCTCGATACAGAAACACTTGAGCGAAATATGCACCAAGAAATATGATGTACTGAGCATTGATGAGGAAGTGGAACTTGCCACTCGCAGCCGCAACGGCGACCTGAAAGCGCGTAATGAGTTGGTGGAGCATAATATGCGTTTGGCTATTACGATTGCCAAACTTTATCAGAACCAAGGCGTGGACTTGGAGGACTTGATTGTGGCTGCCGAGATGGGTTTGATAGCCGCAGCGGAGCAGTTTGACCCGACAGTGGGCGTAAAATTCATTTCATACGCCTGCCACCATATCCGCCGTGAAATAACCGACACGCTGACACGCGATGCCAGGACAATACGTTTGCCACAGAACGTAGTAACAAAGACACGACTGCTGAAACGGGCGATTGTACATTACCAGATGGAGCATAATGCCATACCGACCGATGAGGAGTTGGCAAAACAGTTGGATTTGGATATAGAAGAGGTGCATAACCTCCGCAACCAGACACCTGGTGCCGTATCGATGGATACACCTCTCGGGGACGAGTCGAACGACACAATAGGCAGTATGCTGACCAGTGAACTAGCACCGACAGATGCGGGGCTGATAGACGAATCAATGAAGACGGCACTAAAGACCGCCATTGAGAGCCTGCCAGAACGAGATGCAGAGGTAGTGCGCCGCAGTTTCGGGTTGAACGGCGAAGAGGAAAGTATCGACCAAATAGCCATTGACCTCGGGTTGAGCCGGGAACGGGTACGGCAGATACGTGAGATTGCGTTGCGAAAGATACGTTCTACCTATGGAGAGCAGTTGATGTCATATCGGGCGTAATCCACTAATGGGCTTTTTTCTCCATTAATCGCCATTAAAATTCTCCTTTAATCGGGTCGTTAATTATGCAATTAAACCATTAATGCAGTAGTGGGGGACTCGAGATAGATCGAAAAACTATAGAACCTTATTTTGAGGCTGTCTGACAAGTATGTGCGGGCAGTCTCTTTGTGTTGTAATCCATTGCTTGCGAGACAGTTAGTTTGTCTGCCGAGCAAACAGGCAGAAGACATATACATAACTACTTGAAATACAAGCAAAAACAGCCTAATCACATACGAATCACATACAAATCACATACAAACAACATAGACTTGATAGCATTGTATGCCTTTGCATCCAAATAGCGCCCCCAAAATTATCAAAAAAAACGCAGGGCGTGTTGCCCTGCGCTGAGAGGTTTTGTATAGTTTGTCTATGTGCTTATTCGTTTTGATTTGCTTTGTCTTTAAGGACGTTGAAGCGCTTGGAGTACATAAAGAACTTGCGTGCGAGGAAGTTCCACGCAAAGACGATAACGGTCATTATCAGTTTGGAAACAAGGTAATGAACACCCACTTTCTCCGTAAAGAACCAGATGCCTGCCTCGAGGAAAACCAAGCCGATTGCCCCGATGAGAAAGACACCTGCTATCTCGCCCGCACGGGATTTCGGTTCGCCGCGGAAGACGAGAAACTTAGCGATGGCATAGTTGGTCAGCGTCCCCGTAACAAAACCCAGAAACGCCGCCACAAGGTAGGGAATACCAATGACGTAGGAAGTAAGGAAATAGGTGCCATAATCAACAATAAACGCCCCTACCGCCACAAAACAATAGCGGAAGAGTTGGAGCAGGATGTTGTCGGTATCCTTGCGAAACAAGATGTCCGTTAATTCGGTGAAAGTCATATATATAAAACGTTAATTATCGTATTATTAGACGTTATTTGGGGAAACATATAATTAAACCATTAATTAAACCATTAATTTTACATCAAGTATCATTCGTTTAGGAGCGATACAGGGCGTCCGAGGACATCGTAGTTGTTCCCTGTCCGCTATATACATACACCTTGTTATCTGCCTCACGAAGATATATATTTCCTGTAAACTCAAGATATTGTTTGCCGTTGATAGTAACTTCTTTGTTAGGTTGTATGGTTTGAGTTTGTGGAGACGTTCCTGCACAGCCGTCACTCTCGAATTCGTATTTACCCGTTCTGCTCAACCCTGCCAATGTCGGGAACACCGTTGCATCAAACGCCAGCGCACTTTGCAGGCACATCAGCCCGCAAAGGATATATAAATACTTTTTCATAGTGACATAAATAAAGATTGTGTATATTCCGCAAATATGTTTTCTTATTGAGACGAAAACTATACTGACCCATAAATGTTTCGCCCGCAAAGATACATCTTTTGCAGAATATACACAAATTGTAATGTGATTATTTTATGATTTTTTAGTCATTAGGATAGTTAATACGATAGACATCACCTTTGGTATCCACTACACCATAATCAAATATAGGCATTGCTTCTTGATAATCCCTTATGTATGCATAGTACCACACTTGTATAAACTTTCGTTCGTCAAGGGTAAAATCCAGTACGTGCAACGTATCAAAATGCAAATATGACTTGGTAAAATCAACATTGTAATTGTCTATTAAATCTTGAAAGAAGATCCGATCCACGCGTTGCACAGAATCTAATGCTTCGTCAAAAGAATTACCCATATTGGCCCGAAAACACATACAGCATGTGTTACACTCTGCATATTTATAACTTCCTTCGCCTGTACATTCCAATGGTTTATTAGTTGTTCCATTACAAGCCGCAAAAATGCAACTCAAAACACCAAGTAGTAATACTTGTATATATAACGGTTTCATATTATTCGCTATTTATTGATTAACAATTTTGTAACAATTTGCTGCTCATTATCCATCTTTGCTACCACAATATATATACCATTTAGCAAATTTTGTACATCTATTGAGAATGAACTTTCACCTTGAGGGATATTATCCATAGCCAAAGAACTACACAAGTTACCATAATGAGGAGTTCTACTCAATCCACAGGGCTTCATGTCGCTACGGCACTCCGTGTGCTGCGCACACCTGCCTTACACTTCATGTCTCCACAAACACTGCAAATTCATTCAGTTTATGCCAAACTGCCCGCGGACGAGGAGAACACCCCGCTACGTCCACGGACTTGCGGGAACCCCGCAGGGCGTCCCCGACGATGCTATTTTATAGTAAAAATCCTAATAATGCGTTCCTACAATGCATAAATGTGTTAATGTTTGATTCGGTTACAATGGTTAAATTTATTCTGTTTGACAGAATAAAGGCTTAATAGCGATAACCAACTGTTATAGACAAGATACGTGAGCCTAATTGTAGGTTACCACCATAAGAAAATAATGCCCCCAACTCAGCCGTTGCAAAGCAATGTTCTCCACCAAACGACACACCTAATGCAGTAAGCCCAGCCGCAAAGCCGTGACTATAATAGTACGTTCCACGTTCTTTCTCAAGTCCCGCACAATAGCCTGCATACAAAGAAGAATACAGCGATATATTATCTTTCCCAGTGCGGAAATACGTAAAACGACATACAGGCATAATGGAGGTATTGCCATACAGATAAGAGGATGTTACAGAACCAAGTGCCAATTCGCTCTTGTCTCCTCCCCACCATATTGTATTGATTTGCACACCCAAACTAAACCAATGGTTAAAATCGTGCATATAGTCAAAAAATATATTGGGTGTAATAAAATTGTTACACACATCGTATAGTTTATTTTGCTTTGCCGTACGATACATATCTATAAAATTATCACCAAATCCTAATCGAAACTCGTGTTTCACATTTTGCGCTGCTATATTTGTTGACAAGCCAACCATTGCTACAAAGAGCAAGACTTTCAAATTTCGTGTCATAGAACTAAATACTATATTTAATATGTAACGTGACAACCTTGCCAATTATACATATCTATAGATATGTCATAAGGGTAAATAACCAATATATTACTAGCAGGTTCATTAATGGGATAGATGCTTGCATACGACGTTCCACCCTTAATATACTCATCAGTCAACTCTTTGGAGTAACGGTAGTCACCACCATCTGACTTATCGGTAGTACACCTAATATGGCACTCACATTTTCCGGAAACATGGGACCATTGTTTTACCCAATTGCCAAACGTATTTTTCTTGTAATTACAAATTGTCAGCGTTACCTGAAATGTAATAATAGGAAGATATACGTTGGTTTGCTGGGCATCTATGTCTATATTCAGCATACGGTCGCCATCACTATTGTAAGCAAAATGATGTTTATCCTTTTTAGTATCGTTATAGACGTAGTTGTTACTATAGGTGGCTATTTGTTTATTTAACTGAATTGCCGGATTGTTTATATAATCATCAACAGGCATATTTATCCAATGTCCTTCTACTAATGTATATACCACATTACCTGCAATGAATAAACCTTTTTCATTCAACAATGCCTGCCAATCCAAGTTTCCTAATGGTTCAATAAATGTCCCTTCAAAAACTACTGCGCCATCTTCAAATTCTTGCTTTTGCTGTATAGATAGTTGTCCATTATTGTAATCTAAAAGTCGCTCTTCCAATGTCGCATAGAAACTCTCATCTTCTATCTCTACATTCTCTACCAAAAGATTGTAACCATACTCTGCAAGTATACTTGAATAAATCGAATCATAGTATATATTTGATTCGATGATGTTATTTTGAAAACCGAAATCGGCTTGCAAACGATTATACTGCGCACGCAATGCAGAATAATCCATAGAAGACATATCTTGTAATAAATTTGTTACCTCCTCGATAGTATTGAAAATCAATACATTTCCAAATTTATCTTTATGTTGCTGCACATACTGATAAGTATTCGTGTTATTGTCAGTATCTTGGACTATTACATTGGGAGTATCTTGGTCTGATGATAAAACAATGTCATCCATTTGATTGGTACACGCCGCCACTGATAATACAATGGTTGCAATCACGCCTACGGCTCTTAAAAAATTACATTTCATTTTTGTTAAAATTTAATTGTTAATATATTTATTTAACAGTAAAACGGCCTTCTACGGTTGTTTTGCCCGATGAGATACGGACAATGTAGTTGCCTGCGGCGGGAACGGATATTTCGGTTTCGTCAATAAAATCCTGACTTGCAACCAAGGCTCCGTTCTCTTTGCGCACTTCCGCACGTGCGGGCATACCCGTATCCGCTTTTACGAAAAGATCTTTGCCATTGATGGTAGCACGGATTTGATTGGGGTCTGTTTCATCCCTTCCGTTATTGTGGTCATTATCCATTGGGGCACAAGTGTGAACAGGAAACAGATAAATCATATCTCCTATACCGATGGGTGCTTGAGCAAAGACAGAAGATAGACTCATTAAACATAAGAGAGAAATTACAATTTTGTGTTTCATCGTTTTTAATTCTTTAAAAGGGTTTATACTGCGAAAAGGTTGCAACCGATTTCGGGTGCAAAGGTAATGTATCAGTAGCAATTCCACAAATTATCTTTATGGAATAATTACCTTGTAACACACTGAAAATCAATGTGCACAAAAAATAAATATGGAAACAGGTTATTCTGTAAGCAAATTTAGCAAGAACAGCCGCAGATTTTTTGAGATTGTACCCAATTTCTCGGCGGTAATGGATTTTAATTTTCCGATACTACTATGAGCGCAGTTGAGGACAAGTGCGGTATCTTTTGCCGAAAATTTATATAGTGTAGCAATGCAAATTTGTATATCCCGTTGGCTTAAATGATATTGCTTTGATAAGCGGGTGGCTATTCCGTTTAATTGTTTATCTGCCATTTCGTAGAAAATAGGATAGTTTCTCCAAATGGAAGATTTACAATCAAAATAGGATGCTTTTTCTTTTAGTTGATATTCTACAATATCCTGACTTTGTCGTGTGTTGATATGCTGTTGTGTATGTATGGTTTGGTTTTTCCGCTTTCGATATCTGAAAAATAATAGAACGACCATTATCAGGCACAACGCAACAGCACTTATCATTATACTTATAATGAGTGTTTTGTGCGGGTGTTTCAAATAGTCGGTGAGCGAAAGCAGAGCCAAGACATATTCCCCCTCTTCTTCTCTAATGAGCCGACTATTATCCTCTCGAATATGAGAATAGTAGGCTACTTCATCTGCATCTTTTCTGTTTTGTGCATTTGCTATCATACAATAGCATGCATTAGATACAAAATTAGGAATATCCGAATGTTCTACCACATATTTTGCATAAGGTTCTGCTTGTGCCACTTGGTGCAATGTATCATATGCCTGCATAATTTTTATATATGCAGAACATTTATCGGTATTATTGAGCGGAAAATGTTCTATCTTAAGCAACCAAACCAAAGCACTATCATACATCTGTTGTTCATCATAGTATAAACCTCTTGTCTCATACAGGCGGGCTAAATAAACACTGTCTAATTGAAAGGTGCTGGCAATTTGCCAAATACTATCTGCTTCGTGGAAATGATATACATCAATCAGACGCCTAACGACATTCAATAGGCTTTGTGCATATCGCCATTCATTACCGCTTTTCTCAAAATGTTCAGTAGCACGCCTATAGAAAATAAGGGCTACACTATCCTCATTCTGTTGTGTACAGATAAAGCCCATACAGGAATTGACACGCCCACGGAGGATGTAATCGTGCGGAAGCAAGCGGTCGGCAGCAATATAGCAGTCGGCGGCATTGAAAATGAGGTTCTCGGCACTATAATTCCGACCGAGATAGTAGTAGGCTTTGGCGAGGGTGGTGCGGTGGCATTGGCGGACAAAAGGTTTATCTATGGTGCGGACGACATGGCACAAGGCGGTGGTGTCCCGATACAATATATGCTCTGTATCGAGACTGTCTGCCGTGGCAATCGTCTGCTGCGCTTGGCGTATATTGCCGCAACCCGTCAGCAAAAGGCAGCACAACACTATATGCACTACACGAAAAGACACTATGCTCCGAGAATTCCTTTATTTCACTTTTACTCTATTAATGACCATACAAGCAGCCATAAATTGCCACAAAAAAGAACGTTAATTAACGTGTAATCAGGCGTTAATTCTCTATTTGCAGTTCCTGTATAGCACGGGAACGGTCGAAGGTAAAGAGGTAGGTACCTGTATTCTCGTAGTATGCCAAGGCGCGTGGGAAGAACTGCGGATACTGCTGAATGGCGGGGATAAGGTAGCGATAAGTGGAACTATAGCCGAGAGCGTCCACAAGTACCAAATCGACATTCTTCTTGACCAAGTCGGCTATCAAAGCACGGGCATCGTCGGTATAGAGATAGTTCACACCCGGACGCTCAGCGTACATATAGAGCATTTGGGGCTTTCGGGAACAGATAACGGTACCCTCGGGCGTGTTTTTTTTGAGGGACTTGCCGATAGCAAAGAACTGCCGGTAATTGACCGGGTATTTCTGCTGCGCGAGTTGGTGTTCCTCCTGCAAACCCGCCTTGGAGAAAAAGAGCAAGAGCAGCAGGATATAGGCAGGAAAGCGTTTTTCTTTCCATTTGCGCTGCAAAAGCCACGTAAGGATAGCCCACAATCCAATGAGCAGAAAAGCCGTCAGAAAAGGCAGGACAGAGGTTATATAGCGGTTGCCGCTCGGGGTGCTGAAAATAGAGATGACACCGAGTGTGGCAGCGATATAGCCGATAGCGAACCAGCGTTGCTTACCGAGGCGCCATGCACCAAGGAGCATAACCGCCAGCATAACCGCACCCAAAAGGTAGATGTACCACGTATAAGCAGGCTCATCACAATTCAGTTTGGCAAATGGCAGAATAGTGCTCGGGAAAGCATTGAAGATGAGCATACGGAGGGTATCGAAGAAGCGCGACACCACCTCACCCAAGCCGAGAGAGCCCATCTCGGGTCGCCACGGATTAGCCACCATAATCGAGTCGAGATAGCGGTTGCCATTCAGCCCAAGGGCACGATTGCGGAGCATCCACGGCAGGCAGCCGAGGACGAAACCGACAATAGTGGCAGGCAGAGCCGCCCAACGGCGACGCACCAACAAGACCAAGGCAACGGCCGCCACAAGGGCTACGCCCTGGGTACGGATATGGTAGGTAAAGATCAATGCCACAAGCATCACATAAAACCAAGGCGATGTAAGTTCGCTCCACCACTTTTCTTCTTTTTTACTCATCAGGATGAGTGCAAAGAAGACCAGCATACTCATAAAGAGGAAACTTGATTCGGACATCATCATCGTAGAGAAATGGAGCAGGCGTGGACAAAAGAGTCCCGCTATAGAGGCTGTGAAGGCTATATCCATCGGCAATGAGAGCGCCAACAAGGCGAAATAGAGCAGGAGGATACTCGCCAAGACAAAGACCTCGTTGAGCCATTTCTGCGCCACGATACTATCCGTAATAGCACGCAGCGGGGTCATCAGAATAGGGTAGCCGGGCGGAAAAACAGAAGTGGCAGGACTGCCCGGGGAAGACAAAACACAATAGCCGTTACCCCC
>ENA-ORNT01001113-ORNT01001113.1-human-gut-metagenome-genome-assembly--contig:-NODE-1113-length-18444-cov-5.458100_pt1 | contig 18444 bp, 14 predicted proteins | sample MGYA00242120_ERZ509032 | MGnify/ENA primary metagenome ERZ509032 (study PRJEB26280, sample SAMEA2338729) | human gut metagenome | biome: human gut; feature: human-associated habitat; material: faeces...
GAACTCCAATTTCTGGATGTACTGGCGCACGATGTTCGCCTTTGAGAACTGGCACAGTGCGCTGGAGATGAAGCGCTATCTGCAGCGCTACATCCACCACATCGGCGGTCTGCCCGACTTTACGGCGCTGCGCTTCACCCGCTACAACCAGTACGAGTCGATGATCCTGCCCATGGTCAAGTACCTGGAGGGCTTCGGCGTTCAGTTCCACTATGACACCAAGGTCACGAACATCGCCTTCGACTGTGCCGGCGGCAAAAAGCAGGCCACCCGCATCGACATCCTCCACGATGGGCAGGAAGATTCCATCGACCTGACCGAGAACGACCTCGTCTTTATCACGAACGGCGGCTGTGTCGAGAACTCGACCCTCGGCAGCCAGGATACCCCCGCCGAGTTCAAGCCCGAGCTGAAGGAGGGCGGCGGCTGGGACCTGTGGCGCAAGATCGCCGCGCAGGACCCGAGCTTCGGCCATCCCGACAAGTTCTGCTATGACCCCGAGCTGTCCAACTGGATGAGCGCCACCATCACGACGCTGGATCAGCGCATCGTGCCCTATATCAAGAAGATTTGCAAGCGCGACCCATTCAGCGGCAAGGTCGTCACCGGCGGCATCGTCACGGTCACCGATTCCAACTGGCTGCTCAGCTGGACGCTGAACCGCCAGCAGCAGTTCCGCGACCAGCCCAAGGATCAGCTCTGCGTCTGGGTCTACGGCCTGTTCACCGACAAGCCGGGCGACTATATCAAGAAGCCGATGCGCGACTGCACCGGCAAGGAGATCTGCATGGAGTGGCTCTACCACATCGGTGTGCCCGAGGATCAGATCGAGGATATGGCGACCAACAGCGCCAACACCGTGCCCTGCATGATGCCGTATATTGATGCGTTCTTTATGCCGCGCGCCGCCGGCGACCGCCCCGACATTGTACCCGAGGGCGCTGTGAACTTTGCGTTCCTCGGCCAGTTTGCCGAGACCGCCCGCGACACGATCTTCACGACCGAGTACTCCATCCGCACCGGCATGGAGGCTGTCTATACCCTGCTGGATGTGGACCGCGGCGTGCCCGAGGTCTGGGGCAGCGTCTATGACATCCGCTGCCTGCTGGACGCGACGGTCAAGCTGCGCGACGGCCGCAAGATCACCGACATGGAGATGCCGCTGGTCGGCAAGATCGCCATGAAGGAAGCGCTGAAGAAGATCGAAGGCACCGAGGTGGAGAAGCTGCTGAAGGAATACAACGTGATTTAAGCGGTCGACAATTTACAAATTGTTCATACCCATATCATAGTTTTTTAGCAGTTATCCTGTATCTTATAAGCACAGGATCACGGAGCCGCAACCGATGATCCTGGAACATGATTCCTCCTCACACAAACCGATACCCCAAGCCCCCATCCGAAGCCGCAATCGGATGGGGGCGATTTTTGTGCATACAGCTTTCACAAAAAAAGTGGTGACAAACCACCGCCCCCTGTGGTATACTAAAGATTACAAATTGGTTAAAACAAGATTTTCCTACTGGGGCGCAGATGCAAGTGCGGTGTGCCCCGGCTTTGCCGTGTACTACCGGAGGTGCTTGACTACGCATTCTATCACGAACCGTATGCCCCGCCTGTTGGCTATGCTGTTTTTGCTGCTGGGGGTATTTTGTGCGGGGGCGCTGACCGTCCACGCCGACGACTACGATACCGCCATCGACCGCCTTTCCCGCCTGCAGGCGCTGGCAAGGGATTTTTCAGCATCCCAGAGCGACACGCCCGACCCCATTGAGCTGACGCTGGCCTACACCCGCACCGGCAGCTACAATACCACCATCTGGCAGCTGACCGCCGGTACCCGCGACCCGGAGTTTGAGAGCTATGTCAGCAGCAATGACCCTGACCTGGTGGCTTTACAGTCTGTAAACACCGTCACGCTGCCCAACGGCGAGAAGATCGACTTCGGGCACCTGCTGGCCTCGATGAACCTTGTCTACAACGGCATCCCCATCACCGGCAGCTGGGGCGGCGACTGCCAGGAAATGGCCAAGGCCTACGCGGGCCAGGCCAGCGACGCAGCGGGCTATGCCAGCGCCATGCGCGCCACCTTTAATATTGACGACGACGGCTCGACGAGTTATTTCGGCAACCAGGACCTGCGGGCCGACATGGACTCGGTGGTAGTCGGCTCCAAGGTGACGAAGGACACTGACCTGGCCGACGCGCTGCGCAGCTACTACGCCAACCTGACCGATTACGACCGCGCCAGGGAGTTTATCTCGCTGAGTTTTGGCACGGTGGATACCTCCAGCAGTGACTTTGCCGACGCCGTATACCGCGCCCTGATGGACGATTCCGGTATGCAGCTGCTGTTCTATATGAACGATATGTGGTCGGTGCAGGGCTGGGCCATCAAGGACGAGTATGCCCCCGCTGTGCGCGGCATCACCGACCTGTTTGCCGAGTATCTGTCCGGCGCGGTCAACGGCGAAAAGATCAAGAGCGACACGAACGACCGCCTGGTTGCCATGGGCGGGCAGGCGCTCTCCGATGCGCTGTCTGCCCTGGGCGACACCGACGCAGCCCAGGCAGCTTTGAGCGCAGCGGACAGCATGGCGAACAATGCCGAGTCAACGGTGTCGTCGGGTTCGGACGCCATTTCCACCGCGCGGGAGACCTTCCAGACGAAGTTTGACGTGAAGATTTTCCAGATGATTTTGCTGATCGTCGGCGGGCTGGCAGCGTTTATGCTGGTGTTCAGTCTGGTCATGTTCGCCCTGCGGCGCAGGGATTGAGATAGCGTATAGTTTTTAACGGGCGGCTTTCCCGGAAGGGGGAGGCCGCCTTTTTTTGCTGTTCACACCCTATTCACAATCCGTATATTTGCCACAACTTATCCACCGCGTATAGGGGTTATCCACCGTGGAAATGTTGAAAACTACGTGGAAACTGTGGAAAATCACTCCACTCGCAGCCGTTAAAAAGCGGAAAACCTGAAAAATCCACGATAATCAACCGTTTACTTTCCACAGTTTCAACTGTCACACTGTGGAAAACGGTGGAAAGCCGGGGAAAACTGTCCTTGCATTTTCCGCAACATAAAATTCACAAAATGTAAATAAGGGGTTGCACTTGCCACTTTACAGCGCTATAATAGGCTTAATCATCACCCGCACTGCTGTGCGGCGGTGCGCTTGAATATAAAGGGAGAGTGCGAAAAATGTTGGATATCAAAATCACCAAAACAACCCATCCGAAAGAAAAACCGCAGGACGAGTCCAAGCTCGGCTTTGGCAAAAAGTTCAGCGACCATATGTTCCTGATGGACTATACCGCAGGCGAAGGCTGGCATGATGCCCGCATCGTCCCCTATGGCCCGTGGGAGATGGACCCGGCTACCACCGTGTTCCACTATGCCCAGGAAATTTTTGAAGGCATGAAGGCCTACCGTACCGCCGAGGGCAAGATCCAGCTGTTCCGCCCCGAGTGCAACGCGAACCGTTTCAATGATTCTGCGGACCGTCTGGGCATGCCCCCCATCCCGCCGGAGGATTTCGTCCAGGCTGTCAAGGCACTGGTCGATGTTGACCGCGACTGGGTGCCCCATTCTGACGGTGCATCCCTTTACATCCGCCCCTTCTGCATCGCTACCGATGTGGGCCTGGGCGTCCACGCCGCCAAGCATTACCGCTTTGCCATCATCTGCGCACCTTCCGGTGCGTACTACGCCGAGGGTCTGGACCCTGTCCGCATCTATGTCGAGGATGAGTACATCCGCGCCGCCCCGGGCCTGACCGGCTTTACCAAGTGCGGCGGCAACTACGCTGCTTCTATCAAGGCTGGTGAGCTGGCTGAGGAGCGCGGCTTCTCCCAGGTCCTGTGGCTGGACGGTGTCGAGAAGAAGTACGTCGAGGAAGTCGGCTCCATGAACATCATGTTCAAGATAGACGGCGAGATTTACACCGCTCCCTGCGTGGGTACCGTTCTGCCCGGCGTCACCCGCCGCTCCATCATCGAGCTGCTGAAAGACTGGGGCTACAAAGTCCATGAGGAGCGCGTCGCCATTGCCGACATCATGAAGGCTGCCGACGAGGGCAAGCTGGAGGAGGTCTTTGGCACCGGCACAGCCGCGGTCGTTTCCCCTGTCAAGGAGCTGGACTGGGAGGGCAAGGTTGCCCACATCAGCGGCGGCAAGATCGGCGAGCTGACCCAGAAACTGTACGACACCCTGACCGGCATCCAGTGGGGCAAGCTGCCTGACACCAAGGGCTGGATCGTCCCGGTCGAATAATCCATATTCAGAAACAAATTAAAGAAACTTTCTTGCGCTTGCGGTTTACGATGCCGCAAGCGCTTTTTCTATGACATTTCTATGAACGATTGTGCAATATGCACAAAACAACTACCGCGCTTTACAGCACATTGTACAAGTACGCATCTTGCAAATTCGACAAAAAAGGTGTACTATAAGAGCATCGAAAGCGAGAGCTTCCGAGCGAAAAGTGAAGAAGAAGAATACCAGAGCGCCCTGCCGAATCCGTAGGGAGGGTATCACTTGTAGAGGGGTGGTTCCGTTCGCATTCAGGCGCCGGCGAGACGTTCTGTTTTTCTCCTTCTTTTTAAAAAAAACGAGACGGGGCAGTGGCCGTCTCGTTTTTTTGGTTTTTACAGCGGAAAGCCCCCTTTCCCCACCTGCACATTCCTGCTTTTTCTCTTCTCATTCTAACAGATATTTCATCTTTACATTTTCGCGGAAATACGCTACAATATAAATGTATAAATATAAAAACAAAGAGAAGGAGAGATCGCTTTGTTTACTATCATCAAACGGCGGGAGCTGAACCCCACCGTGACCGAACTCTGGATCCATGCGCCGCTCATCGCCAAAAAGGCGAAGGCCGGCCAGTTCATCATCGTCCGTGCCAAGGAAGATTCTGAGCGTATCCCCCTGACCATTGCCGGCTTTGACCGTGAGGCTGGCACCGTTTCCATCATTTTCCAGGTCGTCGGCGCAGGTACCATGCAGCTCAACTCCCTCAAAGAGGGCGAAGCTGTGCACGATTTTGTCGGCCCCTTGGGCAAGGCCACCGAGATCGAGGGCCTGAAAAACGTCTGCGTCGTCGGCGGCGGCGTGGGCTGCGCCATTGCGCTGCCCATTGCCCAGGCGCTGCACGAGCAGGGCACCAAGGTCACCGGCATTGTCGGCTTCCGCAACAAGGATCTTGTCATTCTCGAGGACGAGTTCCGCGCCTGCTGCGATGAGTTTATCATCATGACCGACGACGGCTCCTACGGCGAAAAGGGTGTTGTCACTGCGCCGCTGGACAAGAAAATCATCGAGGGCGCCAACTTTGACGAGGTCATTACTATCGGACCCCTGATCATGATGAAATTTGTCGTCAAGACGACCAAGCCCCACAATGTCAAGACCGTTGTGTCGATGAACCCCATTATGGTGGACGGCACCGGCATGTGCGGCGGCTGCCGCCTGACCGTGGGCGGCCAGACCAAGTTTGCCTGCGTGGACGGCCCCGACTTTGACGGCTTTGAGGTCGATTTTGACGAGGCTATGCACCGCGGCACGATGTACAAGCCCTTTGAGGCCCACGCCCGCGAGGCCGAGTGTAATTTGCTGAAGCAGGAGGTGCAGTAATTATGCCGAACATGGACCCGAAAAAGTGCCCCATGCCCAGCCAGGAGCCGAACGTCCGCAACAAAAACTTTAAAGAGGTCGCCCTTGGCTACACCGAGGAGATGGCCGTGAACGAGGCCAAGCGCTGCCTGCAGTGCAAGAACCACCCCTGCCGCAGCGGCTGCCCCGTTGAAATTGATATTCCCGGCTTCATCAAGCATGTGGCCGAGGGCGACTTTGAGGCCGCCTACAACGTCATTGCGCAGTCCAGCGCGCTGCCCGCCGTCTGCGGCCGTGTCTGCCCGCAGGAGCACCAGTGCGAAGGCAAGTGCGTCCGCGGCATCAAGGGCGAGGCTGTCGGCATCGGTCGTCTGGAGCGCTTTGTTGCCGACTGGTACCGCAACAACGTACATACCAAACCCACCGCCCCCGCGCCCAACGGCCACAAGGTCGCGGTCATCGGTGCCGGCCCCTCCGGTCTGACCGTTGCGGGTGATCTGGCCAAGCTGGGCTACAAGGTTACCGTCTACGAAGCCCTGCATGTGGCCGGCGGTGTTCTGATGTACGGCATCCCCGAGTTCCGTCTGCCCAAGGACATCGTCCAGCACGAGGTCGAGGGCCTGAAGGAGCTGGGCGTGGACATCGAGACGAACATGGTCATCGGTAAAGTCCTGACCATTGACGAGCTGATGAACGACTACGGCTTTGAGGCCGTCTATGTTGCCTCCGGCGCCGGTCTGCCCCGCTTTATGGGCATCCCCGGCGAGAGCCTGAACGGTGTTTACTCTGCCAACGAGTACCTGACCCGCGTCAACCTGATGAAGGCGTACAAGGAGGATTCCCGCACGCCCATCATGAAGAGCAAGTCTGTCGCTGTTGTCGGCGGCGGCAATGTTGCCATGGACGCCGCCCGCTGCGCCAAGCGTCTGGGTGCCGAGAATGTCTACATCGTCTACCGCCGCGGCATGGCCGAGCTGCCTGCCCGTAAAGAAGAGGTCGAGCACGCCGAGGAGGAGGGCATCGTCTTTAAGACGCTGACGAACCCGACGGAGGTGCTGGGTGACGAGAACGGCTGGGTCAAGGGTATGACCTGCGTCGAAATGGAACTGGGTGAGCCGGACGCCTCCGGTCGCCGCCGCCCCCTCGTCAAGGAAGGCAGCGAGTTCGTTCTGGACGTTGATACGATGATCATGGCGCTGGGCACCAGCCCCAACCCGCTGATCCGCTCGACCACGCCGGGTCTGGACGCCGACAAGCACGGCTGCCTGATCACCAACGGCCCCGACGGCCTGACGAGCCGCCCGATGGTCTACGCCGCCACGGTCATTCTGGCCATGGGTGCCGGTAAAGAGGCTGCAAGAGCGATCGACGCGGCGATTCAAGCGGGGAAGCCGTGTTGATTTAATTATACCAGAGACAAAAATCACAGTGCAATCGTAAGTTGTACTCTCCGGTGTTAAGTTGTACGCATTACGGCAAGATTCCAGTGGAAAAAATCCGTTTTTTGTAGTTTTACGGATAGGATACGATAGTATCTTAGTAATTTATTTAGTTAGTTATTTATTTGTGCAGGATTTACCTGTACAGGGAAATCCCGTTCAGGTAAATGCCTTTGCGGTAAAATAAAAAATCCCCGGAAAGCGGGGAATTTAGGGCGCTATTTGGCTGGACAGGCACCGTGTCGATGCGTTGCGAACGTACCCAAACAGAGGCGTTTCTCGCGGCGACAGGGGCGGTGTGCGGGGATGTTGCGGGTTGGGTTTGCATACAACTTCTTGCTATGGAGTAAAACTTATATATTAGTTTGCTGGGCTTTTCCTGTGTGAGAACCCCGTGATATCAGTATCCCAATTTTGCAATGAGACCAAAACTGTGCATTTATTTGATTGGTGCGAGTCAGAATCCGTTTCACCGATTTGCCCCCAAAACTGCCCCCAAAAGGGTTTGGAACGGTTTAGCACCGTATAGCACCCTTTTGTACACATGGGACAAAATCCGTTCTGAGCCTTGGTACGCAATACCACCAAACCCAACAAAACAGCAGACCAACGCACAAATTTTAGATTTCTCATAACCCGGAGGTCGCAGGTTCAAGTCCTGTCTCCGCAACCAACAAAAGCTCGTTGAAACGATAAGTTTCAACGAGCTTTTTTCTGCAATATGGCAAAAGTGGTAACATTCTGGTAACTTTGACCCCAAAATGACCCCAAAACGGCAAAGTGACTGCGCCCGGACGGTTGAGATTTTCAACCGTCCAGGCACTTTTTGTGGATAAATTTTGCGGAGTTGGCAGGTAAAAATAGGAGCGGTCAGACAAATTCACTGACTGCCTTGTGCGGGTTTCTGTTTGGCACTTTTGCGGTACTCGTTGGGGCTGGTGCCTTCGACCTTGCGGAAGCATTTGGAAAAATAGGGCAGTGAGCCGAAGCCAATCTGCTCAGCAATCTGGGTCAGGCTGAAATCGGTGCTGGTCAGTAAGGCTTTGGCCTCGGTGATGCGGCGCTTCATCAGGTAGTCGATGGGGGAGAAATTATACTCGTTCTTGAACGAGTGGGACAGATAATATTTGTTAACGTGGGCAATCTCCGCAAGCTTGTCCAGGGTAATGCTTTCACTGTAATTTTCATCGATATAGCGCTTTGCGGCGGCACATTCCTTGCTCTCGGAGGGCGGCGCAGTGAGGCGCAGCGAAACCGATGCCATGCGCACGATTTTGACTAGCAGCACCTCGGTCAGATCCTGACAGACCATTTCGCAGCCGTCCTCTCGGGCATCGATCTCCCGCAGCAGCATCTTCATCAGGCTCAGCAGCTCCTCCCGTACGGAGCTGCATTTCAGCATGGTGTAGCCGCGATCCTTCTGCTCAAACAAAATTTCAATGCCTTCGATGCCCAGCACAATGTATTCCAGTGGGTTTGCCTGGTAACTCAACTCGGTGTGCAGGGTGCGGGGATTCACAATGACCATATCGTCCGGTGCGACGTCCAACATTTTGCCCTCGACGTTGAATTGACCGCGACCGTCCACGCAATAGAACACCTCCGTGCAGGAATGGGTATGCGGCACTGAGTTCCAGTCCCCGCCGAAGCGACTTTTACTTACGTACAGCAGGCGGATGGCCTCCCGCGGGGGAACGTCCATATTGAATTCATACCGTGTGTTCATAGGCGGTGCGCCTCCGAATGACAAAATATTTACAAAAAATCCAAAGCATGCAGAGCAATATCGTTACATAATTAAGCAAGAACGGAAAAGTAAAAAGTCGCAGGCCGTTTCCGGTTCCGTCCTTATTATATACGCATTTGGGGCGCATGGCAAGAGCTTTCCACAAAAAATCACGATGCAAAACAGAATACCGGCACGTTTCGCTGCAAGCAGGCCCAAAACCGGCAAGCTGCACAAAGAAAAGTCTTACTTTTTGTGCAGCTTTTTCTTTATTTTCTGATGTTGCCGCCAGCATTTGGAAATAAAGCAAGATAGTACAAATGCGCAACAATATACCTACTGTTCAAAGAGGGCAGAAACAAGTATGATGATGTCAATGAAACGATGCCTGCCGTGGCAGACAAAACGGACAGAGAAGGGATTATGAAGATGGAGCAGACCGGAAGATTGACACTTCCCACAGACGCAGATGTGGTTGCGGAGACCCTGCGGCTGAAGAATCTGTTGGGCGCGGATGCCCTGCGCGACTGCGACGGCACCGAAATGCCGAAGGAGCTGCTGACGGACCCCGCCAAAAAGTACGCTACCTACTATACGACCCGCAAGGACAACGCCTGGGCGGAGGCAAACCCCGACGAGGTCCAGCAGGAGTATCTTATCAGTGACCGCCATACGGCGCGCGGCACGAAGCTGCGCATTCATCTGATGGACGGCTTCCACACCCAGCAGCTCAAGGTCAACACGCTGGATGACCCCAAGCGCTGGTGGGAGGTCATTGACCGCACGACGGGCGAGGTCGTCCCCACCGACAAATGGTTCTTCGACGAGCCGACGGGCGAGGTCGAGATCGAAACCGTCCCCTACCACGAGTACACCGTCAGCTTTCTGGCGTTTTTGATCTGGGATCCCGTACACATGTACAACTTCCTGACCAACGACTGGAAGGACACGCCGCACCAGCTGACCTACGATGTGCGCCAGCCCAAAACACAGGCGTATGTAAAAGAAAAGCTGCGCCGCTGGTGCGAGGCCAACCCCCACATTGATGTGGTGCGGTTCACGACCTTCTTCCACCAGTTCACGCTGACCTTTGACGACCAGAAGCGCGAGAAATTCGTCGAGTGGTTCGGCTACAGCGCCAGCGTCAGCCCCTACATCCTTGAAAAGTTCGAGAAGTGGGCAGGCTATAAGTTCCGCCCGGAGTTCATTGTGGATCAGGGCTACCACAACACGATGTTCCGCGTGCCGAGCAAGGAGTTCCGCGACTTCATCGAGTTCCAGCAGCAGGAAGTCTGCGCGCTGGCCAAAGAGATGGTGGATATCGTCCACTCCTACGGCAAGGAAGCGATGATGTTCCTTGGCGACCACTGGATCGGCACAGAGCCCTACGGCAAGTATTTTGCCTCGATCGGGCTGGACGCCGTGGTCGGCTCGGTCGGCAGCGGCGTTACGCTGCGGATGATCTCCGACATCAAGGGCGTCAGGTACACCGAAGGCCGTCTGCTGCCCTACTTCTTCCCCGATGTGTTCACCGAGGGCGGCGACCCGATCGGTGAGGCCCGCACCAACTGGATGAAGGCACGCCGCGCGATTTTGCGCAGCCCGCTGGACCGTATCGGCTACGGCGGCTACCTAAAGCTCGCCAGCAACTGGCCCGGCTTTATCGACGAGATTCAAAACGTGGTCGGCGAGTTCCGCCAGATTCACGAAAATATGCAGGGCACAAAGTCCTACGTTGCCCCGTTCAAGGTGGCTATCCTCAACTGCTGGGGCGGCCTGCGCAAGTGGATGAGCAATCAGGTGCATCACTCCATTTACCACCGCGAGACCTACTCCGCCGAGGGTGTTCTCGAATGCCTGAGCGGCATGCCGTTTGACGTGGAGTTCATCGACTTCGATGACATCCGCAACGGCATCCCTGAGGACATCGGCGTTATCATCAATGTGGGCGATGCGTACACAGCCTTCAGCGGTGCCGAGAACTGGATCGACGAAAAGGTCGTGACCGCCATCCGCAAATTTGTGGACGAGGGCGGCGGCTTCATCGGCGTGGGCGAGCCCACCGCCTGCCAGCATCAGGGGCGTTACTTCCAGCTGTCCGATGTGATGGGCGTGGACCGCGAGATGGGCTTCTCGTTAAGCACCGACAAATACAACACCTGCGACCCGCACCACTTTATCCTGGAGGATATTGATACTGCCGTTGACTTCGGCGAGGGCACGAGCCGCATCTACGCGCAGGGCAAGCACTATCAGATCCTGGCGCAGGACGGCGAGTACAGCCAGTTGGTCGTCAACGAGTACGGCAAGGGCCACAGCGTCTACTTTGCCGGACTGCCCTACTCCCCGCAGAACTGCCGCATTTTGCTGCGCGCCATCTACTACGCCGCCGGTATGCCGGAGGAGATGAAGCACTACTACGTGACCAACGTCGATACCGAGGTCACGGTATTCCCCGAAACGAAACGCATTGCAGTCATCAACAACGCAGATGCCGAGGAAAAGACAGACCTGTACATCAAGGGGCATCTGATCGACAGCCTGACGCTGGCCCCGCGCGAGATGCGCTGGGTAGACGATGCCGAATAACACCCGATAATTTATGCCCCGCCGTGGGACATACGTTATACAGCCAAAGAATGGAGAAACATTTTTAAGGAGGAAACCCCCATGAAAAAGAAGAATGCAGCAGCCCTTATGGCGGCAGCTATGGCAGCATCCCTGCTGGTCGGCTGCGGCGGCGGTGCCGCTTCCAGCAGCGCAGCTGCCTCTACCGCCGAGAGCACCCCTGCCGAGTCCACCGCAGAATCCACTGCCGCCGACACCACCGCTGACGGCGACGAGACCCTGACCGTATGGGCATGGGACCCCAACTTCAACATCTATGCGCTGAAGCAGGCTGAGGCCATCTACCAGAAAGACCACCCCAACTTCAAGCTGAACATTGAAGAAAACGTCTACAGCGACATCGAGACCAAGCTCATCACCGCTGCCACCAGCGAGGATTACAGCACCCTGCCTGATCTTTTCCTGATGCAGGACTACTCCTACCACAAGATGGTCGCCAACTTCCCCGGCATCTACACCGACCTGACCGACTCCGGCTTGGATTGGGACAAGTTCTCCGGCGGCAAGCTGGCTGATTCTACCGTCGATGGCCACCACTACGGTCTGCCTTTCGACAACGGCGCTTCCGTCATGGCGGTTCGTTCCGATATGATCGAGAATGCCGGTCTGACCGTCGACGACTTCAAGGATCTGACCTGGAGCGAGTTCGAGGAGAAGGCGCAGAAGGTCGTGGACGCCAACGGCGTGCCGATGCTGACCTCCTCCGGCGGTTCCGAGCTGATCATCGAGATGATGCAGTCTGCCGGTGCCTCCCCCGTGGTGGACGGCGAGGTCAAGATCGCCGACAATGCCGCGCTGAAAGAGTCCCTGACCGTCTATAAGGACATGGTCGACAAGGGCATTCTGGCCGAGTACACCGACTGGGACCAGTACATTGCTTCCATGAATGACGGCAAGGCTGCCGGCGTCATCAACGGCTGCTGGATCATGTCCAGCGTGCAGGCTGCCGCGGATCAGTCCGGCAAGTGGGCTATCGTGAATATGCCCAAGCTGGACGGCATCGACGGTGCTACCAACTACGCAAACTGCGGCGGCGCAAGCTGGGCGGTTTCCTCCAACTGCAAAAACACCGAGCTTGCCTTCGACTTCCTGAAGAGCACCTTCGGTTCCAGTGTCGAGCTGTATGACGATCTGCTGCCCAACGCCGGTGCGATCTCCAGCTACCTGCCCGCTGCCGAGAGCGACGTCTACAACCAGCCCTCCGAGTTCTACGGCGGCCAGACCGTTTACAAGGACATCGTTGAGTTTGCAGGCAAGGTCCCCGCATTCGACTGCGGCGCTTACTACTCTGACGTGCGCAGCGCCCTGACCGATGCCGTCACCAACGTCGTCCAGAACAACGCTGACATTGACAGCGAGATGCAGAACGCCCAGGATACCGTGGAGTTCAACATCGCTGGCTAAGCAAAACATGACACACACTGTGTCCGGTTACAACTGAGAATTTGCCAAGGGCACGGTTTGCATCTGATACGTCCGCTGCAAGCCGCGCGCTTGCTTTTGTGGCAAAATAGGAGACACTACGATGAAGAAAAAAGGACTGAATATGGAGCAGAAGCGCAGCCTGACGGGTTGGGCCTTCCTGCTGCCGGCAGCACTCCTGATATTTGTATTCTGCTTTTACCCCATGGTGCAGGCGCTGATCCTTTCGTTCCAGAAAGGCACCGGCAGCGCTGTACAGCCTGCGGGCTTTGCCAACTACGCGCGCATTTTAAAGGATGCCACGTTCCAGCAGTGCCTGTTTAACACGATTTTCTATTTTGTGATCCAGGTGCCCATTATGCTGATCCTGGCATTGATCCTGGCGCAGCTGCTCAACAGCCCGGACATCAAGGGCAAGGGCATCTACCGCACGATGATTTTCCTGCCCTGCGCCACGTCGCTTGTCTCCTATTCGATGATTTTCAAATCCCTGTTTGCCAACGATGGTCTGGTCAACCGGGTGCTGTCCACCGTGGGCATCCCCACAGTGGATTGGTTCCAGAACGCATGGGCGGCACGCTGGGTCATCGTTATTGCGCTGGTCTGGCGCTGGACCGGCTACAACATGGTCTTTTATCTTGCCGGTTTGCAAAACATCGACTACTCGATCTACGAAGCGGCCCGCATCGACGGCGCTTCCCCGCTCCAGCAGTTTGTTCATCTGACGATCCCCCTGCTGAAGCCCACCATCCTGCTGACTGCCATCATGTCCACCTCCGGCACGCTGCAGCTGTTTGATGAGTCCGTCAACCTGACGGCGGGCGGTCCCGGCAAGGCGACCATGACACTGACCCACTATATTTATAACATCTCGTTTGTCGAGACGCCCAAGTTCAACTATGCGGCGGCGCTGTCGGTGTTTATCCTTGTGGTCGTGGCAGTGCTGTCTGCCATCCAGATGAAAGTAGGTGATAAGCGTGACTAAGGGTAAAAAGATTCTGGCGCACGCTGTGCTGATTTTGGCCAGCTTCCTGTCTGTGTTCCCGCTGTACTATATGCTGTGCGGCGCGACGAACACCAGCATTGATGTTGTGCGCGGCAAGCTGATCCCCGGCACCTATCTGGTAGAAAACTTCAAGGCGCTGGTTGCCAACCAGAACCTGGGGCTGGCAATGGCAAACTCCTTCCGCAACGCCATCCTGATGACACTCATCACGCTGCTGGTCTGCTCCATCGCGGGCTACGGCTTTGAAATTTACCACGATAAGGCGAAGGACGCCCTGATGAGCGTTCTGCTGCTGGCGATGATGCTGCCGTTCGTGGCCATTATGATCCCCCTGTTCAAGATGATGTCCCACTGGGGGCTTGTCAACAGCTGGGCGGCGTTCGTGCTGCCGTCCATCTCGACACCGTTTATGATCATGCTGTTCCGGCAGGCATCGCGTTCCTTCCCCAATGACATTATTGAAGCGGCGCGTCTCGACGGTCTGAGCGAGATCGGCATCTTCTTTCGGATGTTTGTCCCCATCATGCGCTCTACCTACGGCGCAGCGATGACTGTCACGTTTATGAACGCATGGAACAGCTACCTCTGGCCGAAGATCGTATTCCAAAGCAACGCATCCATCACAATGCCGATGCTGGTCGCAAACCTCAAGAGCGGCTACAGTGTGGACTACGGTATGCTGATGCTGGGCGTTCTGATCTGCACGCTGCCCACCGCGATCATCTTCCTCTGCCTGCAGAAGAGCTTTGCCAACGGCATCACGGGTGCAGTCAAGTGATGGACGAACGAACCTACTGCCTGACGCCGGAGCAGTGGCGTCACGCCAAAGCCTGCCTGACGCTGGCAAAGCGCTGGGGGCTGATCGGCGACGACAGCCCCGAGGCGCTGGAACGCCGCCGGGCGGCCAAAAACGCGCAGGCAGAAAGAGCGGAGCAGGACGGCAAACCCGTGTACGGCACGCGGCGCTTCTCTGCCCCTGCCTACCTGCAATATGAGCTGACCCGCTTCAAGCTGGATTTCGCGGAGCCGTGCGAAAAGATCCGTGCGCTGGGTATCTGCCCGGATTTTACCGACGCACAGACCCGCGCCTGGTATGACGCGAATCCGGATCTGTTCACGCGGTACGCCGGCGACAGCTTCCCCTATGAGGAAGTAAAGCAAATCATCGAAAAGCGGATGCGGGAGGAGGTGTACGACAGCCTTGTGCAAGACCTATTACGTGGACCCGCAGACAGGCCGTGACACCAACGACGGCCTGACGCCGGAAAAACCGCTGGCGACGCTGTTTGCCGTCAACCGGCTGGCCCTGGCCCCCGGTGACACGGTGCTGCTGAAATGCGGCAGCGTGTTTGAAAAGCAGTTCCTGCACCTGCGCTGCTGCGGCCAAAAAGACAGCCCCATCACGATTGCCGCCTATGGCGAGGGGCCCGCGCCGCGCATTGACGCCGACGGGCAGGGGCTTTGGTATCAGGACTATGGCTGCGCACTGGACGCACCCACCCATGTGTACCGTGGGTATGTATCCTCCGCCGTGCTGCTGTATGATGCAGCCTATGTCACGGTGCGTGATCTGGAACTGACAAACCGCGCCGACGCTGTCATCGGCGAGCAATATTCCCAGCCGGATAAGCTGGAGCGCACCGGCGTGGCTGTGGTTGCGAAGGACAGGGGTACGCGCTGCGGCATCACACTGCAAAACCTGCTGATCCACGATGTACACGGCAACGTGTACGACAAGCACATGAACAACGGCGGCATTTACATGACCGCCTTGCAGCCCGCAGATGAGACCGCCACCGGCGCGGCACGCTTTGCCGATGTGCTGGTCGAGGGCTGCTATGTGGCCCGCGTCAGCCGCTGGGGGATCGCGGTGGGGTATACCTACGCCCATGCGCAGTTCCAGGGTGCCGAGCTGGCAGAAAAAACCTTTCTGCAGTACGGTCACGAGAATGTCGTTCTCCGTGATAACTACGTGAAAGCGGCGGGCGGCGACGGCCTGACGGTCATGTACGCCCTGCGCCCGCTGGTCGAGCACAACACGGCAGACTCCGTCGCCTGCGAGATGAACGACCGTGTTTATCGGGAGCCGGGCAATCGCATGGGCAAGGTGGCCGCCGCCATCTGGCCGTGGAAGTGCAAGGATGCGCTGCTGCGCTGCAACGAAGCCGTTGACACGCGGCTCAATCAGGACGGCATGGCCTACGATGCCGACTCCGGCGACGGCACGGTGTATGAGTACAATTGCAGCCGCATGAACGAGGGCGGCTGCGTGATGTTCTGCCTGCAGGAGGCTATTCACAACACCTTCCGCCGCAATGTCAGCTATGACGATCTGGGCGGCACGATCAGCCCCTCCGAAAACCCGGACGCACGGATAGAGGAGAACACCTTCTATGTCCGTGGCGGCGTCCCCTTTGTCCGCCCCCGCATGGGCGGCGGCAGCTATACCGAGCGGGACAACACGGTGATCCCCCTGCCGGAAAAAGAATAAGAATAAAGGAGCGCCCCGGATGCTGAGAGTTTCAACATCCGGGGCGCTCCTTTGTGGAAAAACGGCGGGCGATAAATCAAAAATGCGGCATTTACCCCTTGCCCCCGCGCAGCGCCTCAAGGTCGCTGCGGGTGTCGATGTCCCGCAGCTCGGCGGCGGGGGTGGGCAGCAGGCGGATCGCCTGCGGGTGGGCGCGCAGCACGGCGCTGCCGCCGCTGCCCTCCGGCAGGTGAAGGAGGGCAGCAAAATAATCCCGGCCGAACAGCACAGGGCTGCCCGGTGTGCCGTCGGGTGCGGCCGGCCGCTGGATCGTGTCCGGCGCGGCACCGATCGCCAGCGCCTCCAGCGTCTGGCGGGTCAGGCAGGGCTGGTCCCCCGGCAGAAACACACACCCCTGCAGGTCGGGCTGCTGCGCCAGCAGCGCGGTCAGGCCCAGGCGCACCGTATCGCTGCGGCGTGGCTCGGCATGGCGCAGCACGGGGAAGCCCCCTGCACGGCAGAGGGCCTCGACCTCGGCCGAGCGGGTCACGGCAATGCGCCCGGCAAACACCGGCGCGGCGGCCAGCGCCAACGCATGGGCAGCCAGCGGCCGGCCGTTCAGCTCGGCCATCAGCTTGTTGCCGCCGAACCGCCGCCCCAGTCCCGAGGCCATGACGATGCAGCCCAGCGGCGGCACAGGGCAGTCCAGATCGTACACAAAGGCGTCCGGGTCGGCGCAGAGCGCGCGCAGGAACGGGGTGTCCTGCTTGCGGACGACCGCGAGAACGCGGCAGACTTTCAACATATCCAGCACGCTTTGTTGAAAATCCGCGCAGCCGCTCTCCAGATAGCCAAGCTCGTCCAGCACGGCCCAGCCGCCGGCCGCCGCCATCCGCTGCAGGGCGGGCAGCCCCACGGCGGCAAAGCCGGCCGGCACTGGGCGCATCCGGTTTTCACCGGGGGGCAGGGCGGCATCAAACCGGCCGATGACCGCCGCTGCCCCGGCGGCTGTATCGCGCATCTCGACCCATCTGCCCGGGACGGCAGCGGTGAGAAGCATCGGGGCATCGGGGCAGAGGGATGGCACAAGTGCGCGCAGCAGCGTTGTTTTGCCGCTGCCGCGCCCGCCGGTCAGCAGCAAGTGGCGCTTACCGCTGGCCCGGAAAGAACGCAGAATAGAGCTCGCGGCTGGTCTGTACACAGGCATCACGGTAGGCCTCATACCTTTCTAAAAATTGGCGGGCCTCGGCGGTCAGGGTGCTGCCGCCGCCGCCCGCCCGCCGATGGTCTTGCAGGTCAGGGCAAAGCCCAGTTCTTTTTCGGCGTGCTGCACAAGCCGCAGCGCCTTGGAGTAGGAAAGCCCCATCTGCGCCGCTGCGCTGCGCAGCGAGCCGGTCTCCTCGATCAGATGGAGCAGGCGGCAGGGCCCCTCGCCAAAAAAGCGCTCGCCTGCGTCATCGCAGAGCATCACGCGCAAAGCAGGTTTCATGGTATCACCTCACAGCGGCAGCAGGGCCAGACGGCGTCGGCCCCGGCAGTCGGTAACGGGCAGCAGCTCCAGCGGGCCGTACACGGCGGCAAGGGCTGCCTGCAGCACGGCAGGCGGGTCGGTTCTGGGGTGCAGCACCGCCGCGACCCCGCCGCCCTGCAATACCACCAGTATATCACAGCTGTCCAGCGCCAGCGCGGGGTCGTGCAGGCAGACCAGCGCGGTCTTGCCGCCGGTGTGGACCAGCTGCGCCAGCAGCGCGGTCATCCGGCTGCGGTTCGCAAGGTCAAGCGCACTGTCCGGCTCGTCCAGCAAAAGCAGCGGCGCATCCTCGGCAATCGTGCGCGCCAGAATACAGAGCTGCTTCTCGCCGCCGCTCAGCGTCAGGTAGTCCTGCCCGGCCTTGTCGGCCAGACCTACGGTGCGCAGGGCCTCGTCCGCAGCGGCGCGCATGGCGGCGGTGGGGCTTTGCAGGACCCCCAGCCGCGGGTTGAAGCCCATAAGCACGACCTCGCGCGCCGAGAGCGAGACCGAGATGCCGCTCTGCTGCGGGATATAGCTGACGGTCTGCGCCAGCCTGCGGGTGGACAGACTCTCCAGCGGGACGCCGTCCAGAAGGCACTGCCCGGTGTGGGGCAGGAGACCACCCT
>ENA-ORNT01001114-ORNT01001114.1-human-gut-metagenome-genome-assembly--contig:-NODE-1114-length-18438-cov-74.378883_pt1 | contig 18438 bp, 11 predicted proteins | sample MGYA00242120_ERZ509032 | MGnify/ENA primary metagenome ERZ509032 (study PRJEB26280, sample SAMEA2338729) | human gut metagenome | biome: human gut; feature: human-associated habitat; material: faeces...
GTGCTCTTCCGCTATCGTAAGGACCATTGTCGTTATGACCGATAGAGATGATTACCCAGTCGCCAGCCTTGATGCCCTTGCGCACATCCGGCCACAGACGGTTATAGAAGGTACGGCTGCTCATGCCTCCGAGCGCCTGGTTCTCTACCGTAATCTTGTTGGCATCGAAGAACTCGTGCTCGTAGTATCCCCAGCCCCACTGACCGTTGTTACCATTACCCAATGTACCATTGCGCATGGTAGAGTTACCTATCAGGAAGAGCACCGGGTTGTTGCCCTTGCGGCTGGTTCCCGGCTGTATTCGTGCGGTCATCGCCTTGTTCAGGCTATCTACGGTATTGTCGATAACCTTGTTGACATCTTCCATTGGTTTTGCCACCTGGGCAAAAGAAGCTGTTGTTGTCGCCATCAATGAAATGGCGAATAATATTCTTTTCATTAGCTACGTTTTTTTTATCAAATTATTATCGTTATATTATATACAAGAGAATTCTTCACTCTTCGTTCTTCACTCTTTACTTCATCTTCTCGGCATGATCGGGCAGATAATATCCCAGATGTGGAGGCTGGTTATAACCCACATTCTGCCATGCCACTCCCATACGGTAGATATGGTCGTGCATCAGGGTTGGAACCCGATATTCCGTAGGGATATTGGTGGTGAATATGTTGAGATGCGAGGCATCGCTCTTATCCCAATAGATGACTTCCTCTCGCCAGTCGCCAAAAAGATCAGCCTGCAGATTCGGGGTCGCCTTCGACCAGTTGCAACTCACAGAGTTTCCCATCTCGTAGAGCTGTTTTCCATTGCTCAAAGGCAAAGCCACCGCCTCGCTGCCGTTCCATTTCTGGAGATAAGGAGGAAAATGAGGAGAACGCCCGTTTGCCAGAAGTTCATCCTGCAAGTCGCCATCCCAATAGATCCGGAAGTTCATTGCCGGCATTCTGGAAACAGCTCTGAAAGTCGTTTTCTCATTACTTCTGAAATGATCAGCTTCATGATTTTTCTGAGAGGATAAAGATGTTTCTGCCGAAACAGGCTTACCCTTAATGTCTCTTACTACAGGAGCATCCGAACACCAATATTCATTTCCCCGATGCCTGGCATCGATATCAGCAGCCACTCCTCTTCCGGTATCTTCCTTATCGAGTGTACGGAACAGAATTTCGCCTGTTCTCGCATCCCGCAGGTCAGAACCGTAAGGATATTCTTCGTGTACCATATAATATTCCAAGCCCGGACGGTCGGGATCCAGGTCAGCAAGATGCTGCGCATCGCCATGTCCCAATCCGGTAGAATACAACAAGGTTCCGTCAGGGTTGATGGCAGCCGAACCGTATGTGATTTCGTCACGTCCGTCTCCGTCCACATCGCCCACAGCCAGACTGTGCGCTCCCTGGGCATAGGCAGTTGCCTTACATCCATGAGCTTCCTTCAGCACCTTTCCGTCGGCATCGGTCACCTTCCAGTCGTTGGGAGTCAGCGAAGCATGGAGCCATTTGGTCTTGAGTTCCTTTCCGTCGAAATCTACCGCCCAGAGATAAGAGCGGGTATAATAGCCACGGCACATCACGGCACTCGGCTTCTTGTCGGCACCCTCCAGGAAAGCCACGCCAGCCAGGTATCGCTCGCCACGGTTGCCATAGTTTGCCTTGTCGCCCCATACAGAAGAATAGGCAGGGAATCCGTTCTCCAGATGCTCCCCCACTTCCACCTGGTTGCCAACGCCGAAGGCTCGGTTGGGCTGATACCAGATGGTATGCATCGCCTTTCCGGTTTCGCCTTGGAAGACCGTCAGCAGTTCAGGACCAGTCATAATGCGACCTCTGGAATTGCGATAGTCGGCATGGTTGTCGATGGAGCGGATTCCGTCATCCGTAGCCGCATCGCTCACAAACCTGCCTTTGGCATCTACCGACCCAGCCGATGTCTTGCAGACCATTTCCGCCTTGCCATCGCCGTCGAAATCATAGACCAGGAACTGGGTATAGTGGGCACCGGCACGGATATTCTTACCCAGATTGATGCGCCAGAGTTGGGTTCCATCGAGCTTATAGCAGTCGAAGATGACCTCTCCCGTATAGCCGTCATGCGAATTGTCATGGGCATTGGTCGGGTCCCATTTCAGGATGATTTCGTATTCTCCATCACCATCCACATCGCCCACGCTACAGTCGTTGGGGGTATATTCGTAGGATTTTCCATCGGGAGTGACACCGCCGGCAGGACGGTTGATGGGTAGGGAGCGATAGAGATCATTCCATGGCTTCACCGCCTTCGAAACTTCTCTTTCAGCCGGAGCATCCATCCTGGGTTCCTTCTGATAAGTGATGATTCGATAGCTGCTGGCAGCAGAACCTTTCCGGTCTGTATAATTGGTCAGCTTCACCTGATGGGCGATAATCTTTCCATCTCTTTCTATGTCGAAGCATACGTTCTTGCTGTCCGTACCCAGCAATCGCCAGCTGAGGAAGATTCCCTTGTCCTGGGCAGGCAAAGCCACCAGACCACGGTCCAGCTGCTCCATCTGCGATACCGGAGTCGGCACTTGTGCATGGAGATGAGAGCAGGGAGCCATTGTCAGCGCCATACTCATCATCGGAAATAACATTTGTTTGATTTGCATGATGATAGTTGTTTATTATTTTGTATTTCTGCTACAAAAGTACGCATAATCCGGTTCATCTACCTGGTAAAAATATCCAAAGAAGCGGACAATCATACAATTCGTCTGTTATTTTCCCGTATGAGAAGAAAAAAGGCGATACCTTTCTGCCAGGAGAAAGATACCGCCCTTTGTCATATATGATTCTGTTCTATAGATATCCGATTAGTAACCAGGATTCTGCATCTTCTCCTTCTCCTCATTGCTCAGGGAAGCACCATTCGCATTGGTGATACCGTCGAGGAATGACTGAGGAATTGGACGATAGTAGTGCTTGGCTGGGTCAAACTTACCGATGCCACGCTGAGAACCATCGTTGAATGCATTCCAGCGAGCCTCCAAGGTCTTGGTACGTGCCAGGTCTTCCCAACGCTGGCTTTCACCAATCAGCTCACGGGTACGCTCATTCAGGAGGAAGCACATTATCTTCTCTGCCTCAGTGTTGCACTTCAAGGCTTCGTAGATAGGCTTATCTGCCTCTGAGTTCAGAATGTCATCAACACTGTTCAGATGCATTCTGCTCTTGGTTGCGGCGGTAGTTACAGGAATGTTGTTTGACTCGAAGTAAGTGTTCTCCTCTGTATAGATGGCACCCTCGGAAGAGAAACCGCCACCCTTGTTGGTGCAGACACTGTTCTTCTTGTAAGCCTGACCACCGTCACGGCTGATAGAGCGATCCTCACCCTCAGCATATCCGGCACGGTCGCGAACCATGTTGAGATACTTGATGGCATTGCTGTAGTCCTTCTTGCGGATATAAGCCTCGGCAACCATCAGCACATCGTCAGCAGAACGGGCGATGATGGCATCGCGGGTACCAAACTGAGAAGCGATAGAGTTGCGAGCTCCGTCACGGAACTTAGACAAGGCTACGCCACGGTTGTGTGGATAGATGGTATAGTAATTACCAGAGTGAGTAGTATTGTCCTTGGCTGTATTCCACTGGAATGGCTGACCGGCATAGTAGCGTACAAAGGTATGCTCTGGGCAGACCTTGCCATTCTTCAATACGAAATCCTCTGACTTAGACTCGTTGCCATCCTTGTCATGACCAGGAGTGAAACGGGTATCACCAGGATTGTTGACGATATACTTCAAACCAATCTGACCACCCACGAAGCGATGCTCGCCAGCTACATCCTCTGCAGTATATTCATCAGGATTCTTAGCCATGACTTCAGCATCCCACTTTGGAGCACCATTGGTATAGTTGCAGCCATACTTGGTGATGAATGACTTCCAGAAACGAGAGTCGTTCACGCGGTCGAATACCTGGATGGTATATTCAGTAGAGCTTACATAGCTGAACTCACGGTCGCCGGAAATATCTCGCTTCATACCTGCCAGGTTCTGATATACAGATGGGAAGCAGAGGTGCATCTGGTTACCGAAACGGCCCCAGGAGTCGCTGTTGTCAGAGAACTGGGCAGCAAGTACCACCTCGCTCACCTTCTCATTGGCACCATCAGGCTCGGTGTAGTCCCAGAGTTCCTGGAAGTTGCTGCACAATGGATGCTTCTTGATTACCTCGTCGCCATACTTGATGACTGCAGCCAGGTCGGCATCCTTATACTGGGAGTTCCAGCTGTCGTGCAATTCTGATGCACGGAACAGATGAGCCTTTGCCAGGAAGTGGGCTGCAGCCGACTTGGTGAGACGACCCAGCTGCTTGTCCTCAGGTTCCTCAGGCAGCAGTTCGTATGCCTTCTCGAAGTCTGAGATGATCTGGGCGAAGCACTCCTCCTCAGAATTGCGGGTATAAGTATAATTGATTACACCATTGCTCGGTTCCAGCTTCAATGGCACACCGCCATACTGCTTAACCAGTTCGAAGTAGGCATAGGCACGGAAGAAGTAGCCCTCGCCCAGACGAATGTTATACTTGGCGCTCTTCTGGTTGTAATACAGAGGCACGTTCTGAATCAGGATGTTGGCTGGTTCGATGGTGCCATACATATTGTCCCACAAAGGCTGGTTGGAGCCAGTCTCGCCTGAGTTCAAGTCTGTACCATAATGGTTCCATGCTGCGATATCGTTGGCACCGCCGGTAAACTCATCGATACCCATGTTATACATGTTATACGCCCAGATATAGTTGAACTTGAACTTCAACTTCTGATAAGTACCTGTAGTCAGGTCGTTGATACCAGCCTCTGTCTTGAAGTAGGCAGTACCCTTCTCTGTAATCAGCTTCTCGTCGAGAAACGAGTCGCTGCATGATGTCATTGCTGTTCCCAATGTCGCTCCCAAGAGAAGAGAAGCGAATAATATCTTATTTGTTTTCATGATGAAAGTCCTGTTTTTAGAATCCAATGTTTAATCCGATAACCCAGCTCTTGATGGTTGTACCTGAACCGTAAGAGGTTGAGTTGTTGTCATAACTCAAGAGGTCGGTATCAAGCCACTTGCACTTCTTGTAGATAGTGAATGGGTTCATTGCCTGAACATAAACCTTGAGGTTGCTCATACCCAACTTGTTTGTAATATTCTTAGGGAAGGTATAACCCAGAGAAATGTTACGCATCTTGATGTATGAACCGTCCTGATAGTTCATTGAGCCAGAATAAGCATCTGCTGCCTGACCGTTAGAACCAGGAGCATAATACTCAGCGTCCTCATTAACACCGGCTATCCAGTAGTCCAGATCACGCATAGCATACATACCGCCCAGAGTCTCTGCACCCTTGGTTACGGTAAACTTCCAGCGGGCATAGATGAAGCAGGACAACTCGAAGTTCTTGTAGCTGAAGGTGTTGTGCCAACCGCCTGACCAGCGTGGACGAACCTTACCTACAATCTGACGGTCGTTGGCGTCAATCTTGCCGTCAGGATTTACATCCTTCACCTTGATCTGACCTGGCTTGCGACCGAACTTAGCTGCTTCTTCAGCCTCAGAGGTCTTCCAGATTCCATCATATACATAGTCGTAGTAAACGCCGATTTCCTCACCTACGAAGAGACGGTCGTTCACATTCTCCTTCACGCCATTGTTCAACTTATCCACACGGTTGCGGTCGATAGTCCAGGTAAGACTGGTATTCCATTCGAAATCCTTGGTCTTCACTGGGATGGCATTCAACTGCAGGTCAACACCCCAGCCGGAAGTCTCACCTACGTTGGCAAATGTGCTGGTATATCCGGTGAGCGATGGGATGGTGGTAGCCAGAATCAGGTCGGTAGTCTTGTTGTGATAGTAGTCAACGCTACCGCTGATACGGTTGTTGATGAAACCGAAGTCGAGACCGATGTTCCACTGCTTGGTTCTCTCCCAACCGAGGTCGATGTTCGCCATCTTGTTAGGATTCTTGGCAGAAGCATCTGATGGCAGATAACCTACGGATGTTGTTGCTCCCCAGGTATATACGTTGCTCTGAACAGCACCCTGAGTAGCATAAGGATCAACTGCATAGTTACCAGAGATACCATAACCCAGACGGAGTTTCAGGTTGCTCACCCAGTCAGCCTTCTGCATGAACTTCTCCTGGTCGATGCGCCAACCGAGCGCTACGGATGGGAAGGAAGCCCACTTATGACCGTCAGCCAACTGAGAGGCACCATCGGTACGTACACTGGCTGTCAACATATACTTATCTGCATAGGTATAGTTCACACGAGCCATGTAGGAAGCCAACTGGCTTTCTGTCAGACCGGTTGTATACTGCAATGGCTTGCTCAGAGAGCTGGTGTTCCACCACAACTCCTCGGCACTTGCCACGTTAGACTTGATGTTGCCGTTCTCATAGTGATACTTGGAAGCACTCTGCAAGAGGGTCAAGCCGATGCGATGGTTCTTGGCAATGGTCTTGTTGTAGTAAACCAGGTTATCGAGTGTCCAAGCCACTTTATTAGAAGGGTTGTACTGAGCCACGTTGTTGCCGTCGCCGTTGATACCGTCAGCAGCATTGGCGATGCCCAGACGATAGTACTGCAGTTCAGGACCAAACTGGATGCGGTACTGCAAGCCCTCCAATGGCTTCCATATCTTGCCAAAGTCTACCTGAGCGTAGGCGCTGCCGTTGATGCGGAAGTTGGTACGCTTGTTGGTATTGTATTTCAACTCATCGATAGGGTTGATGATGTTCACGTTGTAAGCCCATGGGTTGCGGATATAATTGCCCTCAGAATCATAAGGCACGGTCCATGGAATCATGGTATTCAAGGCATTATAGTAATCGCCCGCACCGGTTACTGACTTGCTGTAGTTGTAACCGTAGTTCTGGGTTCCGTATGAAGCATTCATGGTGAAGCCCAATGTCAATGGAGCTACAGGTCTAGCCTCGAAAGATGTATTCAGGGTAAAGCGCTGATAGCTCTGACCTGGCTGAGTGCCCTTCTGGTTCAAATAACCGAAGGAACCATAGCCCTTGAACTTATCTGTACCGCCCGAAGCGCTGATAGTATGCTCGTGGGTTACGCCGGTCTGCTTACCCTGTGAAGCCCAGTCGTAAGAACCGACGAGCTCTGGATGATAAGTTCCGTTCACCCAAGCCTGATCGATATTGGCCCAGCTGGCTGGTTCACCGCCAAAGAGTTTCTGGTCGCTGGCATAATCAGGAGCAAAATCTGCCTTAGGATCACCATAGCCACCATAGTTGTATGCTGCACGGCGGGCATAGTCTATCCACTGTGTGGCATTCATCATCTTGGTTACATCGTGGAGTGTAGAGAAGGTTACGGTACCTGCATAGTTCAGGGTCACCTTACCTTCCTTACCCTTCTTGGTAGTAACGAGCACAACACCGTTGGCACCACGGGCACCATAGATAGCGGTAGCAGAAGCATCCTTCAATACCTCGATGCTCTCGATATCCTGAGGGTTGATATTCTCGATACCACCGTTCTGGATAATCATACCGTCTACTACATAGAGAGGAGCACTGCTGGCACCGATAGAGCGCTGACCACGGATAGTGATACTACCCACTGTACCAGGACGCTGAGAGTTGGTGATATCCACACCGGCAGTCTTACCCTGCATACCCTCCAGGGCATCCTTTACAGGCATCGCTGTCAGGTCCTTTGAATCCAGGTGAGCTAAGGCTCCGGTCACATCGCTCTTGCGCTGTACACCATAACCTACTACCACGACTTCATCCAAAGCCTTGTTATCTTCCTGCAATGTTACCTTCAGATCGCTCTTTCCGGCAACGCTTATCTTTTGGGCAATATAGCCGATATATGAGATTTCCACAGTAGCATTCTTTGGCACGTTGGTCAAAGTAAAGTTACCGTCAAGATCAGTTACGGCACCTGTGGTTGTGCCTACTACCTTAACACTGGCGCCAATGACTGGCTCGCCCAGGTTATCTACAACTGTACCTTTTACTGTTTTAGCTTGCTGTACTACATTGGTAGCCGCATTCACTTGAGTTGCTCCTACAGGGGAGAACATCAATGCTGAGCAAAAAAGAGTAACAGGCAAAACAGACTCTTTAAAAAATAGTTTGTTGTCCATGTCTTATTACGTTTTTTGGTTTATTTGTTATAATTTCGGTCGCAAAAGTACACTAATTCTTGCCAATAATACTTAATATTTTGGCTATTCACCCTTATTATTTGACATTTATTAGTTTTTTTGCCATTTTCGTTCATGTTCAAGCTTCGGAAGGGAGGGAGGAAGGGGAGTGTTCAGGAGTTAACTCCTGAACCTGCGAAACTTCTATATATATAATTAAGGTGTACCCCCGCTAGAGGATGGTAATCCAGACGGATTCACCCTTTCCCCTTGCTTCGCCGATGCACTTCTTCAGGCGATGCAGCCAGATGCGGGAGTTCACCACCATGCCCTTCTGCCTGTTCTTGCCCACCAGGATGCAGCCCTGGGTATCGTCGGGATAGTTGCCGGCATGGATGCGGATGCCCTCGAAATCGGGCACACCCTGAAGATACGGCAACCACTCCTTAAAACGGGGCGACTTGGTAACGAACAACGGATAGGTGCCTTCGGGGATGGCGGTATGTCCCTTCATCTTCTGTGCCTTCTTGCCCGATACCCTGCCCAGGCGCACGTTCTCCTCCTCAGGCTGCAGTTCCACGCCCTTCAGATTGCGCCACGTCGGCTCCAGGGTATCGCAGAAATAACGCTCCTGCGTCAGTTTGCCGGCATCTATCTTATGCTCGAACCAACGCTTCAACTGTGGGTTCTTCCATGAAGAGTGAACCACTCTCTCTACCTCCTCATCCTTCAGGATATAGAGGCGACCAATGGTATAGCTGTTCTTCTTGGCTATACGCTTCAATACTATTTCCATAAATATTCAATTAATTAAAGTTTAGGAATCAAGCTCCTGACCGTCATGACGGTATTTGAGCTTCTTAAAACTGTAACTTCTGTAACCGTAACCGTTTTTCCCGTCTTCTGCGTCCAATCGCACGATATACTTGCGATAAATCCATTGCTTGATGACGTTCTTGCAGCCCTGCGCTTTCAGTCCGTGTTCCAGACGGATGGCTTCCAGCTGCGGTTCGGTGAAGACATCGGGCAGAAGCTGCAGGATATTCTCCGGTCCACGCTTTGAACTCTTCTCTGCAGTGCTCGCCTCCTTGGCTATCATATCCCCGAAGAAACGCATCTTGCAGTAGAGGTCGTAGCGCTCGCTCCAGCGGATGAAATCCTCTATCTCCGGCTCCCATCTGTAGCCGTTTGCCACATAGAGCACGCACGCCTTCAGATAGGCGATGACGTTGGCACGGAACGAGAAATTCTCGAAGATGCGGTTCTGAGAGGTACGGGAAAACTCGGCATTCTCGTTCTTCAATACCTCGGCAAGCCGATACGCCTCTTCGCATTCCACCAGCCCCGTTGCCATACAGAGATTTTCGATGTAGGGCTTCAGGGCTTTTCTGAATTCATCATCGTAGGTTCCATATACCGGGATGTCCTCACCGATATCACGCTCCGGAATGGTACTGAAATTGATACGGCTCAGCGGACCGTCGGTCAACACCTTGGAGAAATAGCGCTGCCCCTTGTCAATGGTGGTGGAAGCATTCCAGTTGAAACGGATGGTAACACGCTCGGTTACGCTCTGGGTTCCCACACGAGTCTGACCATATTGATTATCTGGGTCGAAAGCAAGACACATGATGCGGAACTGCTGAAAACCACTACCTTTCAATGCATCAAACTGGTCAATCTCATTGAGCGAAGTATAAAGAAAATGCTCCTTAGCTTCAGCTGTACGCATCACGAAGGCAGGGTTGGTCATGTCGGCATCAATCTCCTGGATGATGAGGTTTTCGGGGCGCTTACGCTTGTCCTTGTTGGCGCCCTTGCGCATCATTTCGTCCTTCCATTCCTTCTCACGTTTCAGGTTTTCAGCATCTCTTTTGCGGATATCCTCCATGATGAAATCGATGGGTTTCTGCACGCAGCTCTTTCCTGCCCCTGTGCCGGCAAGCAGCACGCTTGACAAGGTTGCCTCATGCTCCACGTTGTCGATATATCTGAATCTCGTCTGCCACAGATGGGTGGCGAGAGGAGGAAAGATGGCGCAAGCCACGGCAGGCTGATAGATCTCCGGTGTCCTGGAAATCAGCAGCTCCACCAGCTTCGGCAGCTTCTTCGGCATCGGTGGAGGAGCAGGATACTCTTCTTCACTTTGAACTTGGAACATTGAACTTTGAACTGTATGATTACCCGCCAGGCGTTCACGTTCCGGGGATTTGCAATCCCCGGCAAGCAAGCTGTAGCGAGCCGCTCCCTTTCCGTCAATCGTCAAGCCCGCCAGGCTTGACGGGGATTTGCAATCCCCGGCAAGCAAGCTCTTAGCCGCCTGCTCCGCCAAGGCATTCACCCGAATCACATCTCTAGAGAACGGCTTCGAACTGTCACCATATTTCGCATAGAAATCATGAATCAGCTGATGGCAGTCATTCTCCTGATAATAGCTTGGCATCTTCTCTGCCACCACCTTCATCAGCTCCTCTTCGCTCATCATACGTGATGCTCCAGCGCTCATGATGGCGAGCAGAGAGGAATGTCTGGACCCCACGGTATCGATATTCATTCCCTTCAGTCCCGCAGATTCCTGAAACAGGTCGAAGGCTATCAGATTCTTCTCACGGGCAGAGTCAGAATGAATCTGTGTCATCTGTGAAATCTGTGGGAAATTCCCTGTCCCCGCAGATGCATTATCTTCAGGTCCCACAGATAACACAGATTTCGCAGATTTTCCGGCATCAGGACCCCCCTCAGAATGAATCTGTGTCATCTGTGAAATCTGTGGGAAATTCCCTTTGCCCCTGCCGTCAATCGTCAGACCACGTTTCAGAAAAGCCTCTCTGCGGGCTTTCAGCTCCTCTGCGGGCAACACCCCATACCAGTCCTTGGAGCGGTAAATCTCCGAGTCTTTATCCGTGATATAGATCATTCTTTCGGGCGAGATGCAGCTCTCATCATAAGGCACGCCCAGCGCCTCACAATACGCCTTCTGCGTCTCCTCGATAGTCATCCCCATCGGCATACGGATGTCGATATGCAGCTTCTTTCTGGCTGAATATTCCAGATGCAGCAGCATCCCTTTCCAGATGCCGTCGCTGCAGTTCAGCTCGCGCGCCTTCTCCAGCGCCTGCTCCACAAACTCTTTATCATCCACATCCACGGTAGTCTGAAAAAGGAAAGCCGTAGGGTCAGCATTGCTCTGCGATCTACGGTTTTTCAGAAAACGGTAGTAGTGAGCACAACGGAAGGGCAACTGCCCCTTGATTCTCTGTCGTGCCTTAGCGAGCTGGGCATCATCAGTCCTGTCCACGCTGCGAATGGACTTCTCGCCACGAATCTGCAGCACCATCTCGTGCAGCCATGGCAGCGAGATGGTCTTGTCATACTCCGAGAGCGGCTGGCAGCTTGCGTTGCCCTTATTCCCCCCTCGGAACCCATTGAATGCAATCCAATGTTGCATCGTTTCATTTTTCATGTCCATAATAATATTAAAAAGAAATTAACGCCAAAGGCCCCCTCCTCCAGAAGAAAGCCCCTCCAGAAGGAGCGAAGAAGGAGCAAGGAAGGAGCGAAGAAGGGAGCCGAAGAAGGGAGCCGCAGAAGGAGCAAGGAAGCCCCCTCTGAGCCACCGTTCCAGGCGTTTCCAACGCCTGGTCCCCTTCCTCAAGTCCCCCGCCAGAAGCAGGCCCCCTCCTTCTTTACCCCAGGCTCTTCACCTCGAACATCTCCGCGAGCTCCCAGTAACGATGCGCCAGGTCGTGGATAAACTTCCTGCCCTTTTCGGTCCATACCAGATAGGTATGCGTCGCCGCCTTGCCCATTTTCTCCTTTCTGCCATCGCAGTTCGGGTCCAGGAAGGCTTGATAACGGGTTCTGCTCTTCGCCAGTCCCATGTGGGCATACTCCGCATAGAGCAGATACTGCCCACTCTGGTAATACTGGATATGCAGCGCACAGAGCGAGCGGTTCAGTTCCTGCGCCGTGATACCCAGCTCCTTCGCCACCTGGGTGGTAGTGAAGCACGAAACGGAATCCAGCACATTGTCGCTGTAAATCGCCTTAGGCAGAAGTCCGTCCACCTGCTTCTCCAGGTTGATGACGTTCTCGCCCTGGATAGAAGCCCATCTCGTCTGCTCATCCAGCACACCGTTGAGCCTTCTGATCTCCACATCCTGCTCGCCGATGAGTTTCTTGTCAAGTCCCAACTGCACTTCCTGCTGATGCAGCAGTTTCTTCTGCTGCTCCAGCAGCATCTCCTTTTCCTTCAGGGTAGCACGGAGAATCTCCTCGGCATTGCGAATCATCTCCTCCTCGCTCTCCCCTTCATGCACCGGGATATAACCGCCCGTCTTGCGAATCTGAGGCAGCACCACCGAAGTAACCCAGTCCTTGAACTTCACCGCCGTAGCCAGTTTCGAACCTAGCACCAAGGCATAAAATCCGCTCTCGTTGACGAAGTTCATCTGCACGTTCTGCACCTTTCCTTCAGAAACGCCAAAACGATTTTTGACAGTTCTAGCAATGCGGTATTTCGCCGTATCGCTAGACCTAACATGCTGTCTTACAGCGTCTGTAGCTCTCTTATATCCCAGCGCATCACACAAATCCTTAGCACAGAACCAAGGCTCGCCCCTCTCATCAGTAGCGGTACGAACCATTCCGAACTCCGGATTTTCAAACACACACACAGGTGCAGCCACCTTCTTATTTTTAGAAGACTGTGCACCACACTTGGCAGGGCTAGCAGCCTTGCTGCCCCCCACCTTCTGATTCATTAAATTTGTCATAATTAATAAATTTAAATGTAAATAATTGAACTTTTCGCAAGTCAGCCCCACACGCCCTGAACCAACGGTCACCGGCGCGTAGCGGAAAGATAAAGGGCTAGGAGCTTTTGGGCCTTCAGCCCGTACTTAAACCACTTGCGAAACTTGGATAAAAATAATTGTATCAACCTTGTCAAAGAACGATGGGCTGATACGCTGCGCCATTTACAACATGGCAGGAAATCTATGCCAGCACTCTGGCGATAGGAAACGGAAAAGCCCCAGACTCCAGAACCGGTATCGTTCTGAAATCTGGGGCAAAAGTAGAAAGAATATCCCGTTACGCCATTTCCGCCGAATACGCCAAATTGAATTCGACGGAAAAGAAAAAAGGGCAAACCTTTTGGAATGCCCCTATTTATCAGTATCTTCGGTTGAAATACTTTTTTCCTTACGCCAAATAGACAACCACTATTCGACGGAAACTATCATCCTTCAAGCGACTTCATATAATCCTCAACACTTACCCCTACATCAACATCAATATGACCTGCGATAATCTTTCTTCTGATATAATCGCCATACGACTTAGTAGTAACCTTCATCTCGAGTTGACAGTCTTCCTTCAGGAACCGTGTGATAGACGCCCCGTTAGGAGTCCCAGGATAAACATACCCCTGACTTCCCCAATACCGGAAGAAAGCCACCACGCTCTGATTCAGCAACCCGTCACTGGTAGAAAGCTGCTCCTTGGAAATATGATGCAGCTTGAGATAATTCACGAAATCATCCGCCATTCTCCTTGTCAGGTTCACGTCCTTTTCCCTATTCTTATCTGGAAAGAGTACCTCTGCGGTTCTTCCTGCAGCCGGAGGAGTACTTTTTTTCGTATCATCAACTGTTTTACATCTAGCAGAATCCGTATCATCAGCAAAGTATTTTGCCATGATTTGCTCGAGAGCGTCAGCCGATACGTTTCCCCCGATAGTTAACTCCTTATGATGGTCGTTGTGTACGGCACCATCCCCATAATATGCATTCATTGTCTATTTGTTTTAGAATCCAACATTATTTTATTTGAAGCATTACTTTCAGGAGCCAGATAAACCTGACTACTATGATCTTCATGCATCGCACCCTCACCATAATAAGCCCCGCAATTTACAATCGGAGTTTGTTGTTTGAATTTCTGCATAATCTTCTCTGACAGACCAGGCTGAATCTTAGCCCATGCAGGGTCTTTTGCCAAGAGGAGAGATAGATTGCCAAAGATGGCTGATGCCGTGGAAGAATCTAGACGCAACAACTGCGTCTCTATCAAATCAACGGGTACGCGCGACTCTACAGCCTCAGCAAATTGCTTCGTAACCTTCTCCATATCAGAAGATAACTTCCCCACAGAATCCTGCAACAGGATTACCTTCTCATTCAGTTCATCATAACTCATGAATCTGTTTTTCATTATCTCTTCAAAATCAGCGCCAAAGATGATGTTGCACAGTTCGTCCAAATCATCCTTCTGTGGAGTAGTCTTCAAGATTTCCTCCAGTCTTGCCATGTGCTTCGCCAGTTTCTCTCTACTCGTGGGAGTAACAAACAATTCATCCTTTCGCAACAGAACCGCTTTATAGAATATGTGTACATAGGGATGAAAAGACCGAGCAACAACCACATTGTTGATAATCTGTACGAAGGTCTTGAAATTGGAGCCTACGATTCTTCTCACCATAAAAGAATACACATTTGTCAAGTAACTCCAGTTTTCCCCTAGCTGTTTCTCCAGAAAATCCTTATGCTTTTCCGGCAAATCCGCATGCTCTATCATCAGGTAGGCAGACAAAACGCACAGCATTGCTCCACGCTTACTATCACCGCTAACCTCCAGTTTCTCTATCTCCTTATCAATCTCATCTTCTGGCCATAGCTTGATATAAGGACGGTAAGACTGTCCCATAATGCATCGCAATAACTGAAAAAAACTATATAGGTAGCCCGTTCTGCAATATGCAGAATCCAGAAGCTCCATTATGTTATGCTCGCCTACGAGTTTATCAAGCTCATTATAGGCACACATCCATGAGGATACCCGGTAACACACATCAGAAAAATCGCTGCTCTCGATATAGTCACCCGACAACAAACGCCAATAGATAGGTTTCATCCTTTGATGAAAAATTTCCATCCACTCCTGGTCATGAAAACAGCAATCAAATTCTTCAGCCGTTTCACGAATGTTCCAACCTTCAAGAGCTTCTCCACCATCAAAGATTTCCGTTAAAGGCCAGACGAAACAATCATCTATCTCATTTTCAACCGTATACATAGATTATTATATTTTTAGGTACGGAAAACCCCACCTGGTTTGAGCGCTCAGTCTCATCACCAGGTGGGGCTTTCCGTTCTTATTAGTATCAATTATGATGCAAAAGTAATATTTTTATTTAAAACCTCCAAAAAAAAAGACTATTTTTTTCATATTCGCATCATTTTCTTTATTCTTCTATTATTTGATTCCTACAAAATCACTCAAAGGCATTATTTTTGCACAAAAAGTGTTCAACTTTTCTTTTAAATTAGGTATCCCTTTAAGCTCAATAGGTTTAGTTCCATCAAAAGAAAGAACTATATAATAAGGGGCATGTTGAGGATGGAAACCATATTCCTCTAATGTTTCTTTAGTCCATATCTGAAATGTTCCTCTCTTTTTCAATTTGAACAGTTGGCAATCTTCTCCTGCAGTATGCAATAACAGATACTGCATACGTTCAAAACCAGGAGTAACACAAAGTGACCCTTTAGAGTTTCCTGCACGAAGATAACAGATACCCTTTTCTATCATCTTTGCCTTCAAATCTTTACGTGCATGATTCACCATCACCATCACTTCTTCTGGATTCTCGGAAATCTTTCGGAGAATTTTCTCTGCCATATCCGAATTCATAATTTCCAGTTTTCTTCTGATTCCATAATCCAAGAAATCTTTACTTTGGTCGATACCTATGAATTTTCTATCCAGTAAATTCGCAGCAATACCCGTGGTACAACTACCAGCAAATGGATCCAAAATCGTATCTCCCTGATGAGTTGAGGCGAGTATTATTCTATATAGCAACCGAAGAGGCTTCTGTGTAGGATGCTTGCCGCACTTCATTTCCCAAGAAGACAAGAATGGAATTCTCCAAACATCCGTCATCCGCTTACCGCCATTCAATTGTTCCATCAAGTCACAATTGAAGAAATGCTGGTGTATTTCATCTTTTCTTGCCCAAATAATATACTCGGTTGTAAAATCAAAATAGTTACGCGACAAAGTAGGCTTGGCATCTGTTTTTTGCCAACAGATTATGTTGAGAATCTTGTATCCAAGTTCCTGCATACATGAGGCCACGGAAAAAATATTATGGTAGGTTCCAGTTACAAAAATGGTACCGCTATTTTTCAATACTTTTCTACATGCCGACAGCCATTGTCTATTAAACAGATTGATTTTCTCTAAAGAGACAACTCTATCCCACTCTCCTTTATCAAATGTTTTCCATGTTCCATTGATACATCTGGCTATATTTTTCGACAGAAAATAAGGAGGGTCAGCAAAGATAACATCCACTTGCTTACCTACTTCACCAATGAGATTCATAGAATCTCCTTGATACAAAACAAACTCCTTATTGTCTGAAGAAAAATAGGGTTCTGTCATTATATTACAAAATCTAAATCCAATTGAACAGGTTGCAGAATCTCGGATGTCTTTACCGCTTCATGCAAATCGAAATTGAAAACCAAAGCCTCTACCATGGCATGACGATTCTCCAGATGTCCTCCAGCCTGGTAAAAGTGTTCCTGGGTCTCTACATTAAAATGGTTCCAAAAACGCTCCATCATATCATTCGCCCTAAACTCATTATGATGCCATGTTGACAAAATAAAATGAGCTGGAGTTTTCTCCAAAGCATGAAAAAGAGCTTCTTCATCCTCTTCCGTCCAACCATTGTAATAGTCCACATAACGGCCATAATAAGGTGGATCACAGTATATTAAATCTCCTGTTTTTGCCTGCGCTATAGTATCTGCAAAACCTTGATTATGAAACTCCCACTTCCCTAGATGAATCACACGCTGCGCAGCTCCTATCTGATTACAAATCTTGGTGATATAGGCTGGTGCAAAACGATTGGGCTTTTTACAGAAAGGTATATTCCATTCACCCCTACGATTAAAACGCATCATACCATTGAATCCTGCTCTTGAAAGAAAGATAAAGTCGAAAGAGCTAAACTCTCTATTGAAACGATCTCTCACCTTCCGATAATGTGCATAGCCGCCCTCATCTGCTTCTAAAAGCAGTTTTCCTTCATGCTCCAAATAACTACGCATATTTTCGGGAGTAATATCACCCCGCAAAACAGCATTGTAAAAATTGATTATATGCGGATTACTATCTGCTATATATCTACGTCCTCCAACAGGTGCATTCAAGCCAACTACGCCGGTACCGAAAAAAGGCTCTACCCAATTAGTTTTGGACAGGTCTAGCCCCGAACGTTGTATAATATCATTAATCCAAGGAACCAATTTAGTCTTGATACCCTGAGACTTAATTGGAGGGACTATTGGTTTTGCTATATTCATAATCTTTTGCTAATTTTACTTTTATTATTTACATATTGCTTATATGTCTCCAAATTTGAATAATGAGGAGAGCCAATACCTGCTCTTTGAGCATCTGCCTTATTGAAATAGCCCATCCAATAATCATCGAAAATATCTTCACCAAATTGAGCAAATGGTCCTTGTCCTGCAAGAAGCTTGCTGACACTTGCTATTCCGCCAATATTTCTAGTATTTCCACTACCTGGTATATCATTGGCAATCTTCCACTTGGGTTGTACAAAGAAGATAAATTTCTCGATAACAGAATGTATAGCATCCAACTCATCTATTTGATACGTCGTTTTTTCATTTTCTTCAACGACGCTCTGCTTATAAATTATTCCTAAAACTATATGGGAAGCATACTCATTATATGCATGATCCATATTCATAATAGAATCCCTATTACGAAAATATCCCCAATAAGAACCTAAAGTCAAACCATTGATTTTATCATCTTGATAATAACTAGACTTAAAATCCACAGCAAACAAATTACCTTCCTTATCTTTAAAAGTTAAGTCTGGATAATAATTTTGTTTTGACGGAAGTTCCAACTCTAATCCGTTTTTCTCAGCAAAAGCTAACAGTTTAGGGATAAGAAGTATTTCTATAACTTTAGAGACGACTTTAGTGTCATTTGTAATGGTATAAACATTTTTATTGATGTCAATAAATCCCTTGACAACCCAGTCTCCACTGTCTGTCTCCAAAAAACTCTTATATGTGGAAACCTCTTTAGCAAGAAGGTCGAAAAACATCTCTTTTGTCATGATATTTTGTATTTAATTCTAAAAATATTCGCCAAAGGTACTACTTTATTCCCAAAATTCCAAGGAAAATCGAAAAATCAAAACTGAGTCCACTTTGAAAAGTGGTTTCGTTTAAAAGTTTAACATACATTCGTTCTTTG
>ENA-ORNT01001124-ORNT01001124.1-human-gut-metagenome-genome-assembly--contig:-NODE-1124-length-18371-cov-69.367711_pt1 | contig 18371 bp, 17 predicted proteins | sample MGYA00242120_ERZ509032 | MGnify/ENA primary metagenome ERZ509032 (study PRJEB26280, sample SAMEA2338729) | human gut metagenome | biome: human gut; feature: human-associated habitat; material: faeces...
GCTTGCTGTTTAATTGTTTCTTGCCTTGTACCATAATTTGAATAATTTAAAATCATGGTGCAAAGGTACGAAACTTTATCTAGGCGCACAATACGACTTTCACCGAATACTTACTCCGTATTTTTCAAGTTTGTTACAATTGCTTCTACTTCCGTCAACTTATAACCATATCCCTTCGGTTTATCAAATTTTACAGACATTAAAAAATCATGGTCTTGTGGGGTCATTCTACCCTCTTGGAATAAAGATATATAGTAGAAATAGTCTTCATCAATATATCCTTCTTTCAAAAGATAGCCAAGAATATCATATTCCGATTTTCTTTTATCATCCAGCTGCTGATATGCCTCAACATAAGCAAACACACCTTGCACATTGTCGACTAAATCATGCAATTGCAAATTCTCAAGATAAGTCAATTTATTATCCAAACGATTACGCTCATTGTACAATCTATCCAATTCGCCATCGTTTCTTTTCTCAATCAACTCCTTGCGCTTTTCATAATCGAAATCCTCGCCCAGGGCTTGCATCATCTGATTCCGACTTATAGGCTTACATCTTCCATTAAAGGAAGGATACCCCATTTTTCCTTGTAAAATCAAAGATACATAATCGTCAGAAAAAAGTTGCTCTACAGAAACTTCATAACCATTAAAATCTTTTGGATATTTATCTTTTCCAGGGCTTTGTCTCAGAAAAGTCGCAACTACCAATGCATTCAATTCATTTATACTCTCAAGAATTTCATCATTTATTTTTTTCACGTCATCATTTATTTTCTGCATACGTGCCAGTATAAGATTTCTCTTTTCTTTCTTTAGCAAAGGCACAGAACCAAACACATCATACAACATACCCTTACCTTGATGCAGCAAACAAAAGTCTTTCGGATATAGGTTTTTATAAAGGATGATAGCCAACAAATGCTGCAAGTCGAGCTTTGCATCAAGCACTTGATGGTAAAGCGTGAACTCATTGACGATATTTTTCAAAACCCTCGTATCATTGACAAAATGCGAAATGTCTGTCAGGAATTCGGTAGAGAGACTATCCTTTGGTAATTGCAATGCCATAAAGCTTCTCTTAAACAAATCGCCAGAGTTTGAGACATTCACATACGGAATCACAGGAATGATATAGTCAAAGAACTTCGTTCTGTCCTCAGGGCAGCCAAACACATCATCGCATAATGCATAAACAAAAACCACCCTTCTATTGATTTCCTCCGATTGATTGAGAAGTTGGTTGAGTTCTCTCAGCTTCGTAAAAATGCGAATATCCCCAAATCGGTCGAGGTCTTCAAAGAATACCACCTCATATTTCTTCCTTTGGAAGAGATACAGGATTTCATCCAAATAACGGTTCATTGCCGTTACATTCTTCTTATCCTCTACCTCCAAACTGGCAGAACTTACATTTACACCTAGATTCTTTAGCCCTAATCTTTTCAGAAAATGTACCAATTTGAATACCAAGAAAGCCAGCCCCAACACAAGTACTGCTAAGGATATGACATTAATGTACTCTTGTTTAAAGACAGAACTTACTTTAGGAAGCAATTTTTGCAACCATTCTGCCTTAAACAGGCATACATAACTTGCAGCCATCAAGCAAAGCAGCAATGTCCACAAGATTTTAGCTCCAAGACTCGTACGCTCAATTCTCCCAAAGCGAGACTCAGAGATGTCTGACATCTTAACCTGGTAAAATAACTGTTGTAGGATTCTATACTCCAACCGATTCTCATCCTTGTCTTCATTACCTCCTTCTTCACCAAATGAAGCAAGCGACACATATACTGTTTTATAGTCTGTAAAACAAGCCTTGAACGTTTTCAGGATGGAACTTTTACCAGCCCCATAAGCACCAGATAGGGCTATATTGTGAACATCTGAATTATCAATGGCAGCCTTTAATCGTCGAATATACTCCTTGTGAGCCTCAACATCCGCTTTTGGTGATAACAAAAGCAAAGAAGGCATAGTATCACTTAGCTCCCACTTTTGTATTTTCCTTGCCAAATAGTTCGAAGCCTTAATAGCTAAGGTACGAAAGGAAGTCACAACCCTTCCTCTCATCCATAGGCAACAAAACACGAACTTAGAATACATGTCTCTCACCCATCGCCCACATAGCAACAAGCAGATAGTAAATAACAACAAGAATAGATAGAACTTATCCCAACTTTGCCATATACCAATGAGAGCAAAGGTTATACTAAACAGTACTAAAAGTCTACATATTAGATTAAAACACTCCATATTAAATACACCCATTAAAATAGGGAGAATATTTATCTTATTATATAAATCAGCACGAGAAAAGACAGTCCCCACCCAACGATACACAACTGGACAAATCTGTCTTTCATCAATACCTTGGTCGGACTTCCACTTTTAACATCTACGATTGTAATCTGCACGTATCTCAATATACCAGCCAATACAAACACTGTAGTAAGGTAAATATAATGAGAATTAAACTGCTTCATAACATCATCCGAAACAGTATACATTACATAAGCAACCAAAGTAACTGCCGAAACAATGGTCAAAGCCTGATTCATGAAGTCCAAGTTATAGCGGTTGAGATTTTTTATTGATTTCATTATTTTGGATATTTAAAATTAGGTTATACTTCGCTATATATTTGCTCCAATCTTGCCGCAACTTGATGAATATTAAATCCCGCTCGTGATATAATATCAGGATATACACTGCGATTATGATTTCGTTTGCAATCTTCAATAATTCTTGCAGCCCACCTTTTAGCTGGTTCTTTTAAAGACATTATATGGCAGCAATCAGTAATTATAATCTCTGGCGAAATATTATCTGAGAAATAGCAATCCAAACCTGAGCATTGAGCCTCAACTCCTACAATAGGAAGACCCTCATACAATGAAGGCATCAAAAAGACATCAAAAAGATTATAAAAATCTTCAGGTGTTGATGTCGTATTTATAAAGATAATACTGTCTTCCAACTGCTTCTCATTTACCATGCTCTTTATTTGCGAGATTAGTTCCCCCGTTCCAATTAAGAATAGAACGCTTTCTTTATGCTTATGGAGAATTTCTTCATACACTTCAAGAATGAACTTATGGTTTTTCTGCTCTGAAAAACGGCCTATATGACCAATCACAAATTTATCTGATACCCCATATTGTTTTCTCATATACTCTCTTTTGACCTCCGAAAACGCAAATCTATTAACATCAATACCGTTTTTGATTACTTCTACATTTTTCCCGTTGTGCTTCCCAAATAGCCACTCAGCAGCAACCTTAGAACATGCCAATTTCTTTTTTGTGCAAAAATTAAGAATTGGTCTAAAAATCGCATTCTGAAAATTAGAGAATCCATTGCCATTATGGCTATGTGTTATAACATCAATTCCAAATATAAAATTGTATGGGAAGCAATAAACTATTTCAAAAGTAGCACCAGTTTGCAAATGAATAGCATCATAATGATGATTCTTATAAAAAGAATATAATTCCTTTATTGTCTTAAGAGGCTTACTCTTAAAATGACTCACAAAATGGAAATGTTCACCATTGCCATAGAACGCAGAAAGATGTTTTTGAAATTGTGCGTGGTCTGCTCCATGAATCAAATAATCATACTGTATGTGTTCTTTGTTTGAAAAGATTGTAGTATTATAGATAAATGTCTCCACACCACCCATTCTTTCGGTCAAACCAATAATTAAAACTTTTTTCATTTGCTCATTGATTTTAAAATATTATACAAGCCATTATATGAAATAGGCAGTTTAAAAACCTTCCTCAAAAAAGCAGTTTTCCATCTGCTCATATATAAGTCTTTCTTAAAATTAGAAGGGTGTAATAAATAATAGAAAAGACCATGAGGTTTTGCCAAATAATTGAAAACGCCTTCGTCATAAAAACGAAAATCTGCAAAAAGGTTCATTGTATCCTTTGTTGGATATGAGCCAGCTTGCAACAAAGGCTTAAACAAACAAAATTTGTCTCCCGGCTTTATTCCCAAAGACTCCTTATCTTGAATATATTGCAAGGCTGCATTTTGAACGATTTCGATAAATTGAGCCTCTTTCATCTTTGCGCCATTGTAAGAATATTCATAAGGAAGACGTCTGGCTATAATTCTTCCCGTGTCATCTACTTTATAATTTTGTACAGAACCCGCAGTTTCCAGGAATAACAACTCATACAAACCAACAAAACAACTCCTGACATCGGTATCGTTTGCATTTTTACTGAAGTCAAATAAATAGCCATTAAGATTTAACTTTGTGTTATTTGTATTTCGTTTATAATAATTAGCAACACCAGTATAGAATCCCCATATTTCATTTGATATATCCAAGGTATTCAACGTTTCTTGTAAAAATCGTTGCATACCTCCAGACCAACCAATATCAACTATAGCAAACTTTCCATGAAGATTGTTTTGCTTAATATATTTTTGAAGCAAGCTGAATTCTTCCTTCGACTTGGTTATTATGTCAGGCTGTATATCTTTATACATTTCTAATAATTTTGGACTCTTTAATATAGCCTCTCTATCAAATACTGTGTCCTCGGAAAATCCATATTGCATCAACTTTGTCTTATAGGCTGTTACATCCAGCCCAACTCCATCAAAAATAGACTTAATAGAAATCATGCCAGAAGGAGACAGCATTGTTATAAGATTATCTAAGCTCGGATTTTTCCACAGGATAGGAACTCGTAAACTTCTTCTTGAAACTTCCAAATAATAATCTTCTATACCCTTAGTTCCTCGGATTATATGAAAGGCCTTACGCATAATCTGTCCATCTCTTGAAAAAAAATAGACTTTATGCAAATTGTTTCTCTTAAAATTATCCAACAACCAATGGGAGTAGCCCCACAACAGAGGTCCCAGCTTGTTATATCCAAAATCAAAATATGCTTGTTGTTCTTTCATTTCTTTATTTCTTTAACCAATATGAATGCATTCCTAACAGTTTGGGATTAATATAGTCACTAACGAAATTATCACCTATATGTATTATGTTCCAAGCATGCAAATGATTATCCCTCAAAACTGTTTTAAATAGCTTACGATTTCGCTTAGTCTGGTCGTAATCTACAGAAACATATACTTCGTTAGGCATGTCTATGCCACATTTTACTAACAAGCGAGTTATAAATGTTCCATCTAAATACATGTCCGAGATAATATAAGTGTCTATTTTATTTTTCACCTGATTGTATAGTTCGACCATTGGCTTATTTGCTATACAAACCTCCAATTCAGTCTCTTTCTCTAATTCCATAAGAATTTGTGCAGTGGAAACACCAACTGTATCTGCAATAACATTATAGATGTCATGAATAGAAATCTCATTTTTCTCAGATTGACATCTTGCTTTATTTTCCGCTTCAATTCTTAATTGCTTAAAATCTAAAATATGTAAATTATATTGCTCTTTGTATTTTTGAGCAACAATATTAAAGACCTCTTGCGGATTACCACATTTCCTAACAATCAGTGTATCAAAAATATCAAAAGAAACTGCCTTTCTTTTTAATATTTTATTTAAAAGGTTATTATCCATGTTAATTTTACTGCTATTAGCTAAGAACCGTCAATATAGGAGTGAAATACTTATTTAATAAATTATTCCACGTATAATCATCCAAAGATTGTCTTACAGCCGCCTCACGTATGTACTGCCGTTTCTGAAAAACAATTTCTAACGCATTGCAAAAGTCTCCACTTGTGTCATTGATTAAGACCCCATTCACATCAGAAATCACCTCTTTGTTTGCCTCTGTTTTTGTAGCTATGCAATATAAGCCTGAAAGAACATATTCAAATGTTTTAGTCGGAGGCTGATAATTATAATAATCAGTTATGGGGACAAAGCTAACCCCTATATTGGCTATATCAAAATATTGTTTCAATTCAGAGTATTGTTTTCTTCCAAGAAACTCCACATTTTTATTTAGTTTATATTGAGAAATGGACTGTTTAACAACATCTTCACCTTCACCAAATCCTATTATCTGATATTTTATGTCAACCTTTGGGTTGTTTTTTAAAAACAGGAATAAACCTTCTATCGTTTTTTCCAAATGGCGATTATAAAAAGTACCGACATACAATAATCTTAACTTTTGATATTTTTTTTGCACACTACTTATAGGTTCCGCTCCCAAAGGCAACAAAAAATAGTCGTGCACTCCTAAAATATCAGCAACACCTTTTGATATTACAGAGACATATTTAAACTTACTACAAGCATGTTTTAAGTGATTGTCAAAATTCTGTCTTTGTTTCAGGTTTTCTGATACACTAAGAGTTCTAATATCCAATACCATTTTCTTATGAGGAAATAATATTTTTAAAATATAACAATATGGAAAATAATGAATGAACACTATACCATGTAATTTTATCATCTTTACAATACAAAGCAACAAAAACATAGCTGTACGTATCTTTTCATTTCTAAAATAAGGAGAATACTCTACATTTATGTTTTTTTCCTTTACTTTTGGTAATTTATTGTTTATACAGAATAAAGTTACCTGATAATTCAAAGATAAAAAGTCACAATACTTAAGTGTGTCAATATGATACCCATATTGTTCCCTATCTAATAATAATATATGTTTCATAACAAATTAATACTATTAACAATTAATCGTCGATTGAGTTCAAAAACTCATCTAAAGAACCAAAAGGAGATTTATGAGATTTTAGCCAATCATCATACCCTGCCCCCAGTTGAAACTTTATTGGTATTTCTGCATAATCAGATATGTTCTCTTTATTTACAAAATATATAAACTCTTCACCCAATTCTGAAGCATTCGGATTTTTCCCAAATCTTTCACGAAATGATTTTATATATTCCTTAGCTTCCTCTAAAGCACATCTTTTTCTTTTGTAGAAATAGTCATCAAGACTGCATATTACCCTACATGGAACTCCTGCAGCAACAGAATTTGAAGGAATATCATGAGTGACTAAAGAATGAGCTCCAATAATGCAGTTATCCCCAATTGTTACTCCTTTCAAAACCGTTACATTAGTTCCAAAATAGATATTATTTCCAATCGTAACTTTCCCAGAAGAGTTTATAAACTCATGGTATTTATTTCGGAAAACAGAACTTGCCCAATCATGCGTCAAAATTTGAAAAAACCTATTCATATCTACATGATTGCCTATTGTAATAAGGCACGGACGAGTCATATCAATAAATGCAGTCTTTGGACAACGAATGATACAATCGTTTCCAATCTTCACCCCCCCCATTTCTTAAGTATCTTAAAAAACGAGAACTACTACTTGTATAATACAGCCGCTTAAAAAACATTTTTACCATTGATTATCTTGTATAAAACATGAATACCATCTAAAAGAAATGGCTTTTTATATTTTTTGTCTCGCCATTTTTTAACATATGGATAATTAATCCATTTTATTTTCAAGTCATTTAATAGTACATATATATCAATATCATTTTCTTCCAGCCAAAGGTCTAATTGTTTTAATTCTGTTATATTCAAACTATGAGATTCTATTAAATAAGTGTGATAAATATCTCTTATTCGTTGCATCAATTTCTGTAATGCTCTTGACATTTTAAATGATTGGACTATAGTCAACTCTTTAAAAAATAAAATAGAAGATTTTATACCTTCAATATTATGCCCCATCATCTTATGCAAAACCTGTGGGTCGCAGGTTTGCCCCTCTCTTGATAGGTTATAATAATAAATTACTTCATTAAAATATGCATATGAATTTACATTAATTAAAGGAAAACATATCCATTCTTGATCTGTATATGAAATGCCCTCTGTTTGTCTATAATTTATTTCATGTAATATAGATGTTTTATAGGTAACAGAATGCATTGCCAAATTCGATAAAGCATATTTATTTAGTAACATCTCTTCAAACATTACTTTTTTAGAAGGTAGCTCATAACTTACAAGGCGTTTATTTGAGTTCTGAACAATACAATAGTTACTAATTATCATATCAGCATCAGTTTTCAACAAGAAAGATAAAAAAGATTCTAAATTCTTTGTATCGTATGTGTCATCTGCATCTAAGATTCTTATATATTTTCCTTTTGCTTCTTTTAACCCTCTATTTATACAAGACCCATAATTTCCATTTTCCTTATCTATAACTTTAATAGAGAAAGGGTATTTGCATTCTAATCCATGAGCTATCTTTGAAGACTCATCTTTACTTCCATCATTAATTATCAATATCTCTAAATACTGCATATAAGCAGATGAAACAATTAAGCTATTGACGCAAAGTCCAATATAGTCTTGCAAATTATACGTAGGTATAATTATTGATAAAATTTTTTCCATTCTATTTTATTTTTTGTTGTAGTAAAACTAGAAAAAGCCAGCATTAAAAATGGGCAATTTATTATCGAGAATAAAAAATTATTAGAAATATTAGCAACAGCAAATAGCATCACCCAAATTAATAATTTCCAATTTCTCACTTGAAAACTTCTATAACCTATTACAGAAGAAATGCTAATAACTAACACTGTCAACAATATTCCATAACCTAATATTGAATAAACATAACCACTATCTATAAAAAAATAGTCACTTTTTATTCCATCAGCTTTTTCTATCTTATTACCAAAAATACTTATTTGATAACGCTCAAATGCTAACAAGTTGAGAACATTGCGCCCAGCAGAATATTCTTTAATTTCATTTTGGTAATCAGAAAACATAGGAGAGAATGTAATTGCCAATGTAATACTTAGGCATAGAGGAAATGCAAAAAGCGACAAAAAGCGAACCAACTTATTAAATTGTATTTTTGGGGGAATGTATTGACCGGCATACAAAAATATTATAAATAAAAAGTTTATAATTAATTGCAATCGTGTAACCGTAAGCAAGAAAATACAAACACTCAATCCTATTTGCAATAGAAAGTATTTAAAAGATATTTTTGATTTTAAATAGGCATGAGCCATCAGAATTGTCATTGCTAAATATGAAAAGCCTGAAAAATACATAAAGCCCAACCCTTGTGGTCTAAATGTATAAGACAAGAATCCCAATGGTAATTCTTTTGTAAAAACATTGTTGGTAATTATATTGACACTTGATAACACCCAAGGAATTGTCAAACCAATTACCATAGGTTTTAACATCCAAGAAAGTACTTTCTCAAACTCGATATTTTCACCAGCAACAATTAACAATACTATTGGAAACAAATGTTCTCCTGTTTTATAATACACATATAACGATACAACAACTAGCAGGAACTTAAATACAATAAAGTTTCGTCTCTTGTTCGCCAATATACTAAATATAGCAAATAGAGATGCTATAAATTCGAATATGGAAAAAAAAGTATAAGGCAACAGTTCAATTGCTATTTGAGATATTCGGCATATTTTTGTCAATACAAACAAAAATAAACTCATCTTAAAAAATAGTATCCTATAGTTCATATCTTTGACTAAGAATTAGGCATTAAGAATTTCAAAAAACAATTTACTTTTAATCATATCCATCACCTTCTCAATAATAGGTGCCATATCGTAGTACTTGTATTCTGCAAGGCGACCTCCGAAGATGACATTCTCTTCCTTGTCTGCCAGTCCCTTGTACTTGGCATATAGCTCAGAGTTCTGCTTGTCATTCACAGGATAATATGGTTCCATTCCATCCTTCCACTCTGTAGAATATTCCTTAGAAATAACGGTCTTAGGACAATCATATACTTCCTGACCAAACATCTCAAAATGCTTGTGCTCAATAACACGGGTGAAAGGTATATCACGCTCAGTATAGTTCACAACCGCATTACCCTGATAATTTGATTTATCAATGACTTTTGTCTCGAAACGAACAGTACGATAGTTTAGCTTGCCAAACTGATAATTATAGAATTCATCTATCTTACCAGTGAACACTATCTTGTCAGCGATACTCTCCCAATAAGAGCGGTTTTCAAAGAAATCTACATTCGTTTTCGTCTCTACTCCTTCTAACAAGCCTTCAATGAGCTTGTTGTATCCACCAACAGGAATACCCTGGTACTTATCATTGAAGTAGTTATTATCGAAGATAAGACGAACTGGCAAGCGCTTGATAATGAAAGCAGGAAGTTCTGTACATTTTCTTCCCCACTGCTTCTCTGTATAACCCTTGATAAGCTTTTCGTAAATATCTTTTCCAATCAATACCTGAGCCTGTTCCTCCAGGTTACGAGGTTCTGTAACGCCATCAGCTTTCATACGTGCCACAGCTTCCGCTTTCTGCTCATCAATCTTAGCCTGAGCTTCTTCAGGTGTGGTTACACCCCACATCTGGTAGAAGGTGTTCATATTGAAAGGCAGATTATAGAGCTTGCCCTTATAGTTAGCCACTGGCGAGTTGGTATATCGATTAAACTCGACGATAGAGTTCACAAAGTTCCACACCTTCTTATTGGAGGTATGGAAGATGTGAGCGCCATACTTATGCACGTTGATACCTTCGATATTCTCACAATAGATGTTACCACCTAAGTGAGATCGCTTATCTATCACCAAGCACTTCTTGCCTTGCTTATGAGCAAGATGTGCGAAAGTGGCTCCGAAAAGACCGGAGCCAACTATCAGATAATCATATTTTATATTCATCATAATTAATTACTTTATATATTTAAACTTTAAAGACCTTGTCCATATATGGTAATTTCATAATTAACAACGAAACTGAAAGCGTAATACAAGTAACAAGCAAGAAATCACCCCAAACAGCAAAAACTCCTAGTCCACTAGTTATATTGAGTTTCAATACATATGTAATCACAAAACTATGTATCACATATGACGGTAAAAAACAAGGTGATAATTTACGTATTAACATTGATTCTGATTTTACTTTTTGTATTATATAACCGAAAACAACAAAAGCATAGAGAATCATTAAGGTAGAACCGAAAAAATATTCAATTCCTGATAGATATTGTCTGCTAAACCAGACAAAAATTAACATCGCTAACAATGTCACTAAAATTACTATGAAATTAAGAGGTAACATATGCCCCCCCAGGTTTAATTTCCGAAACATTTGACCTAGCGAAAAGAATAATAACCAATACCAAATCCTAAACGTTTGCAAAATATATGTACTTTCAAAATCACAAATATAGTCTGCCATAAATGTACAAAAAGAAAATCCCAAAAGCAATAAAATAATTCCTGGCAAAAAATAGGGTTTTCTATTCTCCATTTTATTAAAATAAGGCAATATCATATATAATAGAATCATTGCTCCAAAGTACCAAAATAAGCCAAACGTCCCTCTCTGCACAAAAGATCCTCCCCATAACTTTACGAAACCCATGAAATCAAAACCATGACGTATACTATGTATAAGCCAAAAAGATATACAAATGATGAATGTAAAACGTAATATTCCCAAAATCTTCTTTGCAGAATATTCCCAATTTAGAGTTCGTCCTTGCATTAAGAAACCACTAACCATGAAAAAAAGTGGTATACTCAAGCCAAATGTTCGAGATAAAAAAAAGCCAGGCAATTCATTCGTACGATTAATGCATGTATGTAGTGCCATAACTCCTATCATCGCTATTATCTTTATTAAATCTATAGACTGATTCCTATTTTCCATTTTCACTTCTTTAATATTATTTGTTTCACATCATTCAAAGTCTCATCCTTTGTCACGATAGCCATAATGAAATAACTTATAACACCAACGATAATCCCAACTAATAGTTGAACCAAAGGCTTATCGAATACATACAAGCAGCCATAACATAATCCTCCCATAATTCCTGACTTCACAAGAACAGGCACATTATAATACATCTGTTTCCAAAAACCGAAATTAATAAACTTACCAGTATAATAGCAATTGAAACAATAAGCTATAAAGCCATAGATAGCTCTGCCGAAACATAACCACCACAATCCTAATGGTATCATACTAAATAGCAAGATAAATGCTATAGGCTTCTTAATAAGTTCTAATCGCAATACCAAATCTGTTCGACCCTTCACATACAAGATATTAAGATTGATATGCGTCAAAGGATCAAAAAAGGTACCAATACATAGAACTTGAAGCAAAGGAACTGCAGGAAGCCACTTTTCTCCTAACAAAACAAGAATAAGTGGTTCTGCCAATGCCATCAATCCAAAAAGTATCGGATAAAGAAGGAAACATGGCACACGAATAAACTTCTTATATGCTGTTTTAAGCTTATCTACATCATCCTGAACTTCAGCCATTAAAGGAAATGCAACCTTCATAAATATTGACAATAACGTACTAGAGGGTAACATTGCAAATTGATTTCCTCTATTGTAATAACCAACCTCCTTTGCAGAAAATGCACGTCCGATTACTAAAGTATAAAGATTATCATAGATAGTATTAATCAAACCTGAGCATAAGATTTTAGAACCATACGAAAACATATGCCTGAAAGAATCCTTTGAAAACGTCCATCTAGGATACCATTTCAAGAAAAGTTCCATCAACAGAAGACGTGATACACTACTACTGAGCTGCTGAAAAACCAATGCCCAAACGCCCCATCCACTATAAGCAAGATACAAGCCAATTATTCCAGTTAAAAGTTGCGTAACAATTGATATAATAGCCATTTCTTTGAATTTCATCTCTGCGGTCATTTTTGCCGTTTGAGAAATAGTTAAAGAATTGACTATCATTGTTAAGCCCAAAACTCTTGTCACATCACACAGTATGGGAGTTCTGTAGAAATCTGCTATTGCAGGAGAGGCAAACCAAAGTATTGCATAGATTACTATTCCAACAAGAATGTTAAAATAAAAACAAGTAGAATAATCAATCTCATTTCTATCTTTTTTCTGTATTAAAGCACTTCCAAATCCACTATCAATAAAGGTAGAAGCTATCGCAAAGAATATTGCAGTCATACCGATGATACCATAATCTTGCGGAGCTAAGATTCGAGCAATTGCTACACCTATTACAAACTGTATGATTTGCTGGGTGAATCGCTCAATAGAAGTCCAAGCTACACCAGAAACTGCCTTTTGCTTAAGAGAATTACTCATTCAAATATTTCTTGATATCTATTTTACCTGACTTTATATCCTTCAAAACTTCAGTATATGGTCGTTCTGTATCAAAAATTACACCACCATGCAATGAAGGTGCCTGAACTGGAGTCATATAATCTCCATACTGATTCCTAAGAATTTCATCATAACCAATAGGAACAGGCATTTGAATATCCTCGAATGGCATAAAAATAGTATCTGCATACCACTCTTTCTTTCGCTGAATATCGAATACAAATTTAAAACAAAACATCGGACATGATACGATATTTGACATTTGAGTCTTATAATCTGTATAATACCTTTGAAAACGATTATATACCTTTATGTAACCATTAAAGGCAACATATGCTTTTGAAAGCAAATATTTAATGGCTGCTTTTGGATGAGTTAGAGGAAACTCACCATACGTATCTTGGTATAACATGTCCCTAAAAAGTTCAGCCTTACGCATTGCTTGCAACAAAACTTCTTTATCTTTAGGCAACACATCATAAACAAAAATATCTATAAAAATACTTTGATTAAATTCACAATTTACATCAAAAGGAATGATTGCTGTAGTACCATTATATCTCAACTGTGAATGACCTCGTGGATATTTTTTATCAGTATACACATTTTGAAAGAAAAATGGCTCTTGGAACTCAGACGGAGCTATTTCCAACAATTTGTTATAATCATCACGAAGCATGACCATATCAATATCATCGTCCCATGGTATATAACCATGATCTCTTACAGTACCTAGCAATGTTCCACCATCAGCCCAAACCTTAAGGTTATATTTGTTGCAAACATCTATAAGTTTAACAACCATCTTCATCTGAATATTCCATACCTTCTTCATATCAGAAGAAATAGTATATCCATTTCTAGTTTCACTATTTAGATTCATTGTCTTTAAAATTTTGCTGTTTATAAATTTCTTCAATAATGGCAATATCCTTAGGATAAGTAACCTTATATAGATTATCATCCCCTTCTAAAAAAGTTGGTTTTATGCCATAGACATCATTCATTAAACGAGTTTCATCTGTACGGATCTCGCTAAGATCACAGTTAGAATAAGCGTTATATAACAACTTAAAATCAAATGCCTGTGGTGAAACTAGATGCAAGCAATCTTGACGGTTCAAATAGGTTTTATCCCTGAGAATCACCGTATCTACAACAGGCTTGACAAAACAGACTGATTTTGAAGTTGAATTTACAATATCGTCAATCTGTTGTTTAGTAACAAGAGTACGAGCAGCCTCTAATATCACTACACGCTCACAATTTCCTTTGTCATATATCCACTGTAACCCAATCTTTACAGATTCACTACGAGTTTGCCCCCCCATTACATCAACACCGACCACAACTATCTGAGATTTCGGTATTACAGAAGAGACGGTTTCATACAAATGTTCCCATAATTTTTTCCCATGAAACTCCAAAAACTGTTTTTGTCCATGAAAACGAGTTCCCTTGCCTGCTGCAAGAATTATTGCATATGTATTATTTTCCATAATGATATATTATATTAAGATATGAGTATAGCTTCATTTATAGTTGAAATCATTTTATCTTTCAGACTTCCACTAATATTCCACCCTAATGATTTAACTTTGTCTACTGAAAAAATCGATTTTGTTACGACATTAAAACCAGCCTTTTCTGCAGCAGAAGGAATACTAAATACCACTTTTTGATTTCCAATCTCAGCAACCAAATCTGCAAGTTCCTTTATTGTGATATTTGACGATTCATCTGCAACATTATAGACCTGCATATTTTCCCCTTTCAATAAAATATACAATAAAGCAGATGCACTATCCACAACATAACACCATGAACGATATTGCTCACCATTACTTTTCATAACAATATTCTGACCAGCAATTACATCACGAATAAATTGTGCAAAAACTCGGTTATCAGATTCCGTGAAATGAGGACCATAAGTGTGGCTAAGACGTGCTATTACAGTATCAACGTTATATTCAGCACCATACGATACACATAAAGTTTCTGCCGTTCGTTTACTTGATGGATAACAAGAACGTGGATTTGTCAGATTTACATATCCATTATAATCTTCTGTAAAGACACGCCCATCACCTTCACCATAAACTTCTCCTGTTGACACAAAGAGGAAGCGTTTTAAACCATGTTTTTTGCCATAATCAATCAAATTACAAACACCATAAACATTTGATTTAATAATTTCAACAGGATATGATACAAAGAAATTTGGACTGGCATTACTTGCTGCATGTATAATATAATGAAAATCCACATTACTATACAGAGGTTCTAAAACATCATATTTTATAAAGTGGAATGCAGCATCATTAATATAGTCTTTAAAACGAACTTTAGCTCGTTTTTCATTTCTTCCAGATGCAAAAACATGATAATTCTTATTAGGACGAGCCATCAATATCTCCACCAAACAAGAACCTATCAAGCCCGTTGCTCCAGTAATTAGAATATTACACCCACTCAATTTATCCCAAGGCAAATTGAGTGTGGCAACATTATAAATATCGTCTTTATAAGCCATAAAAAATTATTTAATCCACTCGTCTTTATTAATATGCATCAAAGATTTCAATATTTCAAGATCTTCAACGGTTGTAATTTTAATATTTTTTTCCGAACCAGGAACAATGTGCATCTCTATTCCACCTACTTCAGCAATAAGAGTACAAGAAGCTACACTATCAACAATTCCTTTTTGTTTTGCCTCCTCATGAACTTTAATGATATTGCCAAGTCGGAACGTTTGAGGTGTCTGTGTACGAACAAGTTTGTCACGTGGAATACTTGTTGTCGAGGAAAAACCATCCTCGCTTTCCAAGATAGCCTCTCGACACAGAATACCAGTGATGGCATAACCATATGCTTTGCAAGTTGCAATGTTATTACTGATGATTTCCTGTCCAAGCAATGGGCGAACAGAATCATGAATAAGAACCAAGTCTTCGTTATTACAACCCTCAGTTTTTAAGCCATAGATACCATTATGAATAGACTCCATACCAGATTTGCCACCTGGAAATATCCATCTCAGCTTGTCAATGCAAAACTGATTGGCATAAGCTTGCAATACAGTTTCCCAACCTTTAAGGCATACAACAGCAATTGCATCTATATCAGGGTGAGATTGAAAACATCTCATTGTATGGATAATAATTGGGCATCCGTCTACATGCATAAACTGCTTTGGGATATCCTGTCCCATTCTATTGCCGGAACCACCAGCTATCAATAATGCTATATTCATATTATTCGATTTTTATATAAATTTATACTAAAAAACTATACATTATTATGTATCACTCATGAGAAATCAACCTAACACGTACTTTGAATATTTAAAATTTTGACAAATTGCCACAAAAAGCCAACTTACACCTGTGACAACAAAGAATTGCAAGATAGGATATGCATAATAATGATAAACAGCCCATTCATGAAAAGGGAAGCAAGAATTCACCTCTTGTATCACAATATGATGTACTATATAGATACCCATACTGCACTTATCCAGGCTTGTCACCCATGATGGAAGCTTAGGTATATTCAGACATCTAGCATAGATGAAAATGAAGGATACTATGGAAACTCCTAACAACATCGTTATCGAAGTTTTCTTGATATATACTTGTTGCAGTGCAAAAAACAGTAATAGAATTATTATCAATACTAGTGTTTTTGCCTTATACTTCGTATATTTCCCAAAATTCATTTTGCTTGCCAACATTCCTAACATATAAAAGGGAAAGTATTTGATGATGTTGGATAAGCAAAGAAATTGCATCACAGGAATTCTATAAGGTATCAGAACTATAAATAGCACTAATCCCCCCATTACTAACTGAACCTTTCGTTCTTGCATCTTCAATACCGTATCTACCAACTTGCCTAAGACATAACACTCAAATATGGTCATCAAGAACCACAGATGACTGATGCCATTCAGCATTTGTGAAATATCTCTATCTTGTAATAAGCAAAGGAACAATCCTACTATGACATAAGGAACTAGTACTCTCTGTGTCTTATCCTTCACAAATTTCACATTGTCGCTGTATCCCCCCAGATTTCGTTTATAACCATATAGGTATCCACTTATCAAGAAGAAAATCGGCAAGTGAATCTGTAACAACATTCCATCCACTACATCCCAAATTGGAACATGGAAGCCTATATAAAAATCACCTCCATCCCATATAGAATATGGACAAAGGCAATGATAGAACACTACCATTAACATTGCAGATACTCGCAGGATGCTGATGTCGTTGAAACGTACTTTGTTTTGCGTTGTGGGAACATCTAACAATCGATTTTGCATAATTATTTTTTTATCAGACAACTTTATACTAAAGCAATTGTTGGCTTATCTTAAGCATTAGAACCTTTAGTTTTATCATTATATATCAGTTTTTACTTTCCAAACTCCTTGATACGTTGTTCCTCCTTCAATGAGCAGACAAGCAGTTGTCCATTCTTCTCGGCTACTATATAGCCATCCAAGCCTTGAACTACTACCTTGCTTTCATCGGATGGTGTCACCATGATATGGCTTTTCTGCCAAATACTTTTCGATGTAATCGTCCTGGATTGAAGAAATCTTATTGTTGAGTTTCTACACCTTCTCTGGGATTACATCTACTGCTGTTACATGATGGTTCTGAGATAACAGGGTTGCTATACTCAGACCGACGTAGCCGGTGCCGGCTACTGCTACTGTTATATCTTTGAAATTTTTCATCATTATAGTGTTATTTTTTCGAAAACCTACCCTTCCTTCCTTACCGTTAAGGAAGGCTCCACCTTTCTCACCAAGCCTCTCTTCCCTCAGGGACGAGAGGATGTAACCGCCCTCTGGTGCTCAGAACCGCTACGCTATAAGGTTGGCGGACCATCATAGGTCTGCGCCAGATTTATGACAGAGAGATTTGTTTTTTCTATGTCGTTGACGGCATTATAGCATACCGTCAATACAGAAATCTTTGGTTGTATCATTGTTATAAATTTAATAACGTAAATACACTACCCAGTTGTTCCGGCAGCTTCCACTGCCAAAACAACCTTGGTACTTATCGAGTTCTAAAAAGTATTATAGCCCCCCCTTCCCGCCAGCTTTCACCAGCAGGAAGGCGGCGCCTTAATGGTTCTAAATCAATCTAAAAAATGAAATCATTTTTTTCCAATCTCGTCCTGGGCCTTCTTCAAGGCGCGGATTCTTAACTCCTTCTCTACTCGCTTCTTCACTTCCT
>ENA-ORNT01001127-ORNT01001127.1-human-gut-metagenome-genome-assembly--contig:-NODE-1127-length-18308-cov-3.577713_pt1 | contig 18308 bp, 14 predicted proteins | sample MGYA00242120_ERZ509032 | MGnify/ENA primary metagenome ERZ509032 (study PRJEB26280, sample SAMEA2338729) | human gut metagenome | biome: human gut; feature: human-associated habitat; material: faeces...
TCACCGTTCTATCCTTAGCCCACCGCCTTGTCGAGAAGGTTAATTCCCACTCACTCCTTATTACCAACTAGCCTTACGAACACCAGGGATTTGACCCTTGTGTGCTAGTTCACGGAACTTAATCCGTGACATTCCAAACTTACGCATGTAAGCATGTGGTCGGCCATCGTAACGATCACGGTTGTGAAGACGAACCGCACTAGAGTTACGAGGAAGTTTGGATAAACCGATGTAGTCGCCCTTCGCCTTTAATTCTTTGCGCTTTTCAGCGTATTTCTTTACTAAAGCTTCTTGGTGATGTAATTTAGCAATCTTTGACTTTTTTGCCATTAAGTAGTTCTCCTTTTATATTAAAAACTTTATCTACTATACAATTACTATTTAAAATTAAAACATCTGCGAACTCTTTTCATTTTAATATTATCGCTGATACTTACAAAAAATACAAGGATTTTGCATTAGTTTTTGACCTTTCTTAACCATTTAATTTTTTCGCGTATTTACGGTATTCGTCAGCATAATTGTATTGATTATTATATTCAGTTAAAAGTTCATCATCATGGGTATAAGCCCGTCCCGTCACCATCATCTTCTTGTAAAGGTCACGGTATGGCAAATCACTCTTATCGGCAATTTGTTTTTCCTGATCGCGACTATATCCAATATGACGGAAGCTAGTTTCAGCTAAACCAATATCGTCTACTTCCAAAATTAGATAGTGGGCCCGCAAATCACGCTGGAGAGGTTGCCAGTGGTTGAATGGCTCGCCGACTGCTCCGGGATTTAAAACCATGCGTTCATCACTCCCATACCGCAAAAGGTCATGGTGAACATGGGCATAAATGGCAATATCAACTGGTTCGCCAGCGACGTTAAACAACTTATCAAAATTTTCACTAGCTTGCGTAGGAAAAAGGACTTGGCCCATATTAAGCCACGGCAGGTTATGGGAGATACCAAAGTTAAGGGGGCCCACGCGTTTCGTCACGTGCATCGGCCAACTTGCAATTTCATCAACCATTCCGTCAGGGGCATGTTCCGCAACATACTGGGCTAACCGTGCAAAGTAAATGTGGGAAGGACGCTCCATATCCATCATCCCGCGAGCACCACGAACAACTAGGTCATCCCAGTTTCCTCGTACAATTACTGTTGGCTTCATTTCTTGCAAAATCTCCCAAATTGGTTTTACACTTGGGCCTGGCATCAGTAAATCACCAATAAACCAATATTCATCAACATGTTGCGCTATGCTATCGCGATACATTGCCTGCAACGCTGTTAGATTTCCGTGCGTATCTGAAAAGACTGCGATCCTCTTTTTCACAGATGATTTCCCCTTTCTTACCTTCATTAATATATTAGCAAATTTTCGAAAAGGAATGCTAAATTAATTTGTATTTTCAGAATGATTTCCCACATTACAAATTATTTTGTTACAATATACTTTTATGAACAAATCATTTTAGGAGATGATAATCAAAATGGATTCGGAAGTCGCAAGAGGAAAATTTCCTCACGGTTGGCACCGAACTTTTTACACCCTCTGGCTCGGCGCGTTCATCACCGGGATGGGCTACTCGATGACGATGCCGTTTATCTCACTTTTTATTGCAGAATTAGGAAATTTTACGCGTTTTCAGCTCAACATTTACTCCGGACTAGCATTTGGGGTGACCTTCATTAGTCAAGCCATTGTTTCACCGTTCTGGGGCAGTCTGGCTGATCGCAAAGGACGAAAACTGATGTGTATGCGTGCATCGGGAGTAATGGCTTGTACAATCTGTGCAATTGGATTTGCTCAAAGTGTCTGGATGATTATTGGCATGCGGTTCCTTCAAGGAGTCTTTTCCGGCTACATTAATAACGCTACTGCTTTAATGGCTGGCGAAACACCGCATAATAAATCAGGCTGGGTAATGTCAGCGATGACTACTGCGGGGGTGGCCGGCAATTTGGTTGGTCCTTTGCTTGGTGGTTTCCTATCAGAATTGTTTGGGTACCGAATCCCATTTTTCATCACCGGAGCACTAATGTTTTGTGTCTTTCTCAGTACGTGGTTATTGACGGTAGAACATTTTACCCCGATTAAAAAAGAAGCGATGAAGCCAATGAAAGAGATAATTCATAATCTGGATAATCCACCATTGATCTTCGTTATGTTCTTAACCACAATGATTGTTACTTCTTCTACCATGTCAATTGACCCAATTATCAGTTTGTATGTTCGGCAATTGATGGGCGGCCACGGCAATATTGCCTTTGTCGCTGGGATTGTTGCTGCTACTCCAGGACTAGGAACATTGCTTGCCGCTTCAAAGGTTGGTCACACGATGGACCGGATTGGACCAGAAAAAGTATTACAGATTGGGATTCTCACGGCCTTTATCCTCTTTATCCCCATGACCATTACTAAGTCTCCATGGGCCTTGGCATTTTGGCGCTTCTTGCTTGGGTTAGCAAACGCGGCGTTAATGCCTGCTACCCAAACGGTCTTAACCCTTGACGTCCCAACCGAAGCATTCGGCCGGATCTTTAGTTACAATCAATCTTTCCAGGCTGCGGGTGCGGTGTTAGGGTCAATTCTTGGGTCATTCATTTCGGGAATTTCTAGTTATGAAATGGTCTTTGTCATTACTGGTTTGACTCTCCTGCTTAACTTTATCTTGGTGATGTTGGTTAGACCAAAGAAGCAACTTACAGAATAACTTAAAGAAAAGAGAAAATCATGGTTCAAACAAATAAATTATTAAATGAACACGAAGTAAATAACTTATTTTCCCGGGTTGCCCCCCGCTATGACTTATTAAACAATGTGATTAGTCTAGGAACGCAGAAAATATGGCGACACGAACTTTTTAACCAGCTTCAAATAAAGCCTACCGATAACGCCTTAGATGTTTGCTGTGGAACGGGAGACCTCACAATTGCCCTGGCTAAGCGGATCTCTGCTGGACGAGTAACCGGGCTTGATTTTAATAAAGAAATGTTGGAAATCGCTAAAGAAAAGACAAAGATGATTGGCAACCTCTTCTTGGTACAAGGGGATGCCATGGCGTTGCCGTTTGATGACAATAGCTTTGATATCGTCACCATCGGCTTTGGCTTACGAAATGTTCCAGATGCAGATAAGGCGCTCAGCGAGATTTACCGGGTCCTCAAGCCAGGTGGGCAATTCGTTAGCTTGGAAATGTCGCAGCCGACCAATCCAATTATTAAAGTCGGCTGGAAAGCTTACTTTACGGCCTTTCCATTGATGGCTTCATTAGCTGGTGGATATTACCGCGATTATCAATATTTAAAGAAAACCAGCCAACAATTTGTCTCCGCCCACCAACTGGCGCGGATGATGAAGGCAGTTGGATTTAAGGAAGTCCATTACCAACCATTGAACTTTGGCGCAGCTGCATTACATTTTGGCGATAAATAGAAAGGGAGCGAGGTAGAAGTCACTCATGACTATCTCGCTCCTTTTCAAATTATTAAAGAATAATATTGACAACATTAAAAACTGATTATAATATACTGGCAAGCAATTTAATAACCGCAATGAAAAGATGAGTAATTGATGGTCGCCTTCTCCAGAGAACTGCGGATGATGGGAAGCAGCGTTGGCTAAGTTAGTGAAGATGGTCTTGGAGCGATAAAAGTTGTGAGCTATTTGTAAGCAGCTTACGGGTTGGTGTACGATATAACACCTGAGTATTCCCTTTGAGTACTTGTAGAGAGTTTGGCTGTGAGGTCAAGCTAAAATAGGGTGGTAACACGCTATCAATGTCTAATCATTACGCGTCCCTAGAACTAACAAGTTAGTTCTAGGGGCTTTTTTTATTTCACGAAAGGAGTCACTATTATGACTGAATTTACTAAGAGAACCACATCACCATTTCGCTTTGATATTGTTGGCAGTTTCTTACGCCCAAAAGAATTAAAGGAAGCTCGCGCTAAATATCAGGTGGGACAAATTACGAAAGCAGAATTAACCGCAATTGAGGATAAAACTATCATTGACTTAATTAAGAAAGAAGAAGCAGCCGGTTTACACGCCGTTACTGATGGTGAATTCCGTCGTAGCTGGTGGCACCTCGACTTTATTTGGGGATTGGAGGGAATTGAACAGTCAACTTCTAATGCAGGATATGAGTTTCATGATGAAACAACAAGAGCGGAAATAATCATCCCTTTGTTGAGCACTTTAAATTTACACGTGACCATGTTAGTACTGGCACGCAAGTTAAACAAACAATCCCTTCGCCTGCTCAAGCCTTCTTTAAATTTTTGCGCCCAGAAAACATTGCTAGTGTCGTAAATATTATCCGTCATTTGATGCTTTTGCGGCAGACCTTGTAACTGCTTATCGCCAAGTAATCGCCGACCTTTATGCAGCTGGATGTAGGACATTACAGTTAGATGATTGCACCTGGTCAGCATATGCCGATTTTGCCCAACATCCTGAACATATTAAATCTGCAGGTTTTAATATTCAACAACTTGAGAAATTAGAAGAGACGTCTGTCGAACTAAATAATGCTATTATTTCTGACCAGCCTCACGATTTAACTATTAATACTCATGATTGTCGCGGCAATTACCATTCAACATGGGCTGCTACTGGCGGTTATGGTCCAGTTGCTGATCCACTTTTTACCAAGGAAAATGTAACTGCTTTTTATTTAGAATATGACACTGAACGAGCTGGCGGATTCGAGCCACTTGAAAAAGTACCTAATGATAAGTATGTCGTATTAGGACTAGTTACATCTAAATCCGGCCAGCTTGAGGATCGTGAAGCAATAATTAACCGTATTCATGAAGCAGCTAAGTTTCACCCACTCGATAAGCTTTGTTTAAGTCCACAATGCGGTTTCGCTTCAACAGAAGAAGGAAATATCCTAACTGAAAAACAACAATGAGCAAAGATAGCACTAATTAAAGATATTGCTAAAGAAGTTTGGGGTTAAATTAAGGAGGAAAAAAATATGACTCAACAATTATCATCAATACAAGAACTAATCGCTAAACTTAAGCAAAAACACTAGGTAGACCTAACCCATACTTTTGGCCCAGCTAGTCCGCGATTTCCATCATTCAAGCCCGCAAAATTTGAAACAATTTTCACTCATGCAGATGGCTTTTTCGTTAAAGAATATACATTTGCTGAACAATATGGTACACACATTGATCCGCCAGTTCACTTTTACAAGGATGATGATCGCTATGTCGAGAATCTAGAACTCAAAGATCTTGTTTTACCATTAGTCATCATTGATTATCATCAAAAGGCAGCAGCCAACCCAGATGCTAGCCTAACAGTTGCGGATATTAAAGATTGGGAAAAACAAAATGGACCCATTCCAGCAGGATCATTTGTTGCTCTTCGTACTGATTGGGGAAAACGCTGGCCATCACAAGAAAAGTTTGAAAATAAGGATAAAAATGGTCAGAATCATTATCCTGGATGGTCACTAGAAACCTTAAAATATATTTATGAGACGCGCCATGCTACGGCAAATGGGCATGAGACTTTTGATACAGATACAGCAACCAAACAGCAAAATGGATTAGTTGGTGAGTACTATGTTCTGTCTCATGGTCACTACCAGGTTGAATTATTGGATAATTTGGACCAGGTACCAACAACTGGTGCTGTAATTAATATTTCAGTTGCAAAACCTGAAAAGGCTCCAGGATTTCCCGTTCGCGCATATGCAATTTTCGATTAATATTAGAAAAAGCAGAGATAAATGAGACCTTTGAACAAATCTCCTTTAACTCTGCTTTCTTTTAAATTAGCCCAATCGCAAACGTTACGACTTGAACCAGTGAGCCAATTAATAATATTTTAACTGCACATGGAAATGTCTCTTTCTTAACTTGCTTAGCAAATAACATCCTTGTTTGCTTAACCACAAATGGGATAATCAATAAGGTTAACAAGACTGTCCATGGTACGAAATGAAGAACCGCGGCGAAAATAATAGCTAAAAATGCTAAAACGTTCTTAATAGCAAATGCATATAGACCATTTTTCTGCCCAATAAAGTGAATAACTGTATGACGGCGATTGTCTTCATCTTCACCCGCATCACAAATATTATTTGCTAATAATAGGTTGGAGATCCACAATTCATCCGGTAAAGCAACGAGAAAGACGACTCCGATATTTGCCCAGGACCATGTAAATTGCTGGCCAACATTAATAAAGACAGAAATAAGGGTAATCATGAACCCCATTGTAAATCCCGAGGCAAATTCACCAACTGGCAACCCTGACAAAGGAAATGGACCAGAAGAGTAAAGAATGCCGATCGCAAAACAAAAGATTCCCATCCATAGTAACGGAAGGCCAACACGAGTAACTAGATAGATTCCGATTAAGCCGGCTACTATACTAAAGGCAAGCAAGAGACCGAGAACTAAACGCGGTGAAATATTTTCCCGCCCAATAATATTTGTATTTTTCTTATAATCAACGGTATCAATGGCATGGTTATAATCATTATAATTATCCATCATATCAACCGCCATATTGAATAATAGCATTGCAATGAAAAACAGAACTGAATTTAGTAGGTTTAGGGAATGATAATAATAGACACTAAGGCAAACCCCGAGGAGCATCGGCAAGATACTAGCAGTTTTGGCCTTAATTTCTACTAATTCCAAAAAAACATTTAACGACATTTAGTAAATTTTCCTTTCATAATTCCTTAGTTGTTCGGTACAATATAGATGGTACACCATAACAAAGGAATTATCGATTAATGAAACAACATTTTTTCCATACCTATCCGGCGATTAATAACGCTCTAGGTAAAGTAAATCAAACAATTAATGACCGGATTACAATTAAAAATACCCAACTACACGATGCCCTACAACAAATGGCCTCAAATGGTGGTAAATACCTTCGCCCAGCATTCTTCCTTTTATTTGCAAATATCAATCATCAAACTGCCGATGAGCAAGAAAGACTAATTAAAATTGCCTCTTCACTGGAGGTTTTACACATGGCCACTTTGATCCATGACGATATTATTGATGATTCACCTAAGCGTCGCGGAGCCGTCAGTGTCCAAGCCGCTTTTGGTAAAGATACGGCTGTCTATACGGGAGACTTCCTTTTTACTATCTTCTTTGACCTCCTCGTAGAAACGATGACCGGATCCCCCTATCTGACACGAAATGCCCGGACGATGCGCAAAATTCTTACCGGAGAACTAGGACAGATGGATAATCGCTTTGATCTTGACCAATCATTACTCGATTATTATCGCAATGTAAACGGCAAAACGGCTGCTATTTTTAGTCTTGCCGCTGAAGAAGGAGCCTATTTTGGTCATAGTGATCGTCGGACTATCAACTTAGCCAAACGAATTGGGCAAAATATCGGGATCAGCTTTCAGATATTGGATGATATTCTTGATTATTCGGGGGATGAACGCCTTAACAAACCTGTTTTAGAGGATTTAGCAACTGGTGTTTACTCCCTCCCTCTTCTTTTAACCTTGCAAAATCACCGACATGAATTAGAACCGTTACTTGCCAAAAAACGCCAAATGACGATTGAAGATATGGAAAAAGTCCAAAAGATTGTTGTCACTCATGGCGGTGTTAAAAAGGCGCAAGAAATTGCTACTAAGTTTACACAAAAAGCGCAAACCGAAATTGATCAATTAGCAGATAAGCATACCCGAAAGATGTTGAAGTTGGTAGCAGATAAGTTATTGACGAGGGTAAATTAAAATAGAGTTTTAAAAAGGAGTAATCCTCACAGCCGAGATGGCTAAGGGTTACTCCTTTTTATTCGGAATTAATCTTTCCGTTTCTTATTTACTTTTGTTAAACCAAGTGCTGAGAGAAGACTAGCAAAACCAAGACCAATTAAGCTTGATGACTTTTGATTACCAGTTTGTGGCAATTGTTGAGCATCTTGCTTAGTAGTTGGTTGTGTTGATGAAGAGTTAGTAGGTTCGACGATAGAAGTTTCGCCATTCTTGGTAGTGACCTGGGTAGTCATTGGTTGTGGTTCTTCATTCTTTTGTTCACCAGGTAATTGCGTGTTTGATTCAATTGCTGGTTGTTCGCTTGGCTGTTCTGTTGGTTGGGCAGTTGGCTGACTCGTCGGTTGTTCGCTTGGTTGACTCGTTGGCTGTTCAGTCGGTTGAGCGGTTGGTTGCTCGCTTGGTTGAGCAGTTGGTTGACTCGTTGGCTGATTATCCTTCTGTGCCTCTTGTTCTGCTATCTTTTGTTCAGCAACTAGTCTACCCTTTGCAACAGTTAAGTCTGATTGAGCTTGCTTAAGCTCTTCTATTGCAGTTATAACCTGGGCATCTGCTTTTTCTTTATTTTTCTTCAAAGAACTCAAAATTGATTGTTGAGTAATGACATCCTTATTTGCTTGCAAAGCTTCATCATTTGCATTATCTAAAGCCTTTTGCGCTTTTTCTAAATTAGCCTTACTATTTTCTAAATTACTCAAAGTTTGATTTAATGCTGTCAATTTATTTTGAGCATTCTTTAAATCATTATTTTTGGTATTGAGATTGTTTTGGGCAGTCTCAACATTTGATTGGGCAGCTTTAACTTCATCATTTGTTTCGTCTAAGGCCTTTTGTACTTGACTTAAAGCTTCAACTGCCTTAGATTGGGCAGCTTTAGCATCATCTAAGGCTTTTGCTTTTGTACCAACTTTAGCTTGGACATCTGCTAAGGTTTGATTTGCTTGATCTAGTTGTTTTTGTTCAAATTCTAGATTTTCTTGGCCCTTAGCAAGAGCAGCTTGTGTATCTGAAATTGCCTTATTGATCTTAGTAGAACCATTGTTTAATTCTGCTAGATTAGCTTGTAGACTCTGAACGTTATTTTGGGCTGATTTAACTGCATTTTGTGCATTAGTTAAGTTCTGGTTTGCAGTTACTACATTGGCATTAAGAGTTTTAATTTTATCTTCTTGCTTAAAGTTTTGTAAGTATGAGTGTACTAAATCTTGATAACTATCGAAGTCCATTCCATTAACTGGATCAAATATAATTTCATCCATACTTGCTGCACCATCATAAGTCCCTGCAACTTTATAATTTGTTGCAGCTAAACCAACGAAATTAGCGTTTGGTTTAATCATAGAGGTATAGTGACCAATATATACTGGTTTATCCTTCCAAAAATCAACATCCTTTTCCCATTCATCTTGAGTTAGAGGATGATTACTTTCAAAACTATAAGTAGCTGCATCTGGATGGTCTTTAATGTAGTTATCAATATCATCTTTTTCATTCATCCAAATATCTACAGCATCGAAATAATCTGTACCAGCAGCAATATCTTCTTCATCTTCATAAAATGGGCCATATTTTTCTTCTACTTGGGCAGGATGGTCAAATGTTGCAGAATATCCTTGAAAATCTGAACTAAGCATTGCAATGGCTACCGCAGTTAATGAAATTGATGGATGACTTAATCCATATTTATCACGATAACTCATCCATTCTTGATAGTATTCCAGCGCCTTCTCTAAGTTAGCTAAAGATGTTGAGTCGTTTTTCTGGCCTAATTTAACAGCCTTTTTAGCCCACTCTACAGTAATATTTTGGTAGGCGTTTGGCTGACCAGTAACAATGTTATATGCAGTTTGAGCATCTTCTCTTAGACTTTCAGAATTATCTTTATTATCTGCGATTGACTTAAAGAAGCCAGCTGCTCCGCTTGCTTCATCTTGAGCAACTTGATTTTGTAAATCACTAAGCGCTTTTTGCGCAGTTGCTAATGCTTGTTGCTTATCTTTAACATTATTTTGAGCATCTGCTACGTTTTTCTTGGCTGCATCAATTTTATTGTTTAAATCTGCAATTTTCTTATTATTATCCGCCAATGCAGTTTGATTCTGTTTTAAAACAGATTCATTACTACTATTCGTCTTTTTTATATTATCTAAAGTAGTTTGAACCTTTTGTACATTTTGTTCTGCTTCATTTAAGCCGCTGTTTTTAACATCATCTTCTGCTTTAGAAACGTTATTATCAGCATCTTGCTTTGCTAGATTCTTATCATTGACTAACTTTTGAGCATTAGCCTGCTTTTGCTTAGCATTATTTAATTGATCTTGAGCTCTATTTAATTCTGTATTTGCATCATTAACATTTCCCTGAGCGTTTTGAATAACTTTTTGTTGATCAGAAATATTTTTCTGCGTTTGTTTAATATTTTCTGGAGTTGCTTGTTGCGCAAGTTTTTCTGCATTATCTAAGTTATTTTGCGCCTGCTTAACAGCATCTTGTTTATTAGCTAAGTTTTTCTGACTATCTGTTAATTTAGACTGCTGTGTAGTGTAAGCATTATTTGCTGTCTGTGCCTTTCCCTGAGCATCTGATAACGCTTGTTCTTTGCTATTTACATTTGATTGTGCACTATTAACCGCATTTTGTGCATCACTTACAGCGTCTTGAACCGTTTGGCTGGCTGACTCTGTAATAACAGTATTATTAGTTGCATCGGCACTCACTTTATTATTAGCACTCGCTAAAGTCGCAGCAGCCAATGTTGCAACAGCTACACTTGTATATCTTAATTTTTTCATTATTTACTCCTCCAATTATTTTCCCAATTTAGTACGCTTACATTCTAGTAAAACAATAACGTTTTTTCAAGTTTCTTTATAATTGTCTATAAACCTATTTATTTTTGATCTATAAAACATAGTAAGTTATAAAAACTTGAGAAAACTTATATCTTAACTAACATCTGCAAAAATTACAGCTTAGATTAAAACAAAATAGAACAAGAATTCATGCTCTTGCTCCATTTTTTATTCTTGAACCAAGATCTCAACATCCCACGAATCAAGCAGCGTTTCAGGTGAATCACCAGTCAAAAGGTCTCGATAACCCTTTTGAAATTCTACTGGTAATGGTTGTTTACCCTTTCCCATATTAAGGACAAAGTAAATATCCTGACCTGCTGAATTTTGGCGTTTTGTTATCTCCAATTCTGTTTGCTCTTTGACTAACGCGGAAAGGTGCACATCATCAACAATATGCATAATGATCTTACGGAGACTAGTATGGTCAAGGCGACTACCAACATACCATGCTTTCCCTTTTGAATGGGTATTCTCGGTTACCGCGGGAGTCCCAGCATAAAATTCACTAGCGTATTTAGCCAAGACATGGGCTCCATTAAGGCAAATTAAATCTGCTATCAAATGTCCAGTTAATTCATTCCCGGTCGTCATTGCTAATTTAACATCTTTATCAGGAAGGATTGCATCGCTTTCTTCAACCCACAGCCCCATTACATCTTTTAATGGTCCAGGATAACCGCCCGGATAGATATTATCGGATTCATTTACCATTCCGGACATAAAACTAGTAATAAAATTACCACCGTTTGCAACATAATCTGTAATCTTCTTGCCTAAGCCATCCTTAACCATGTAAAGGACCGGAGCAACTACGAGGTCATATTGGCTAAAATCATCATCAACGGAAATTACATCAGTCGGAATATTCAGCTCATAAAATTGCCGGTAATAATCAAGAATAATTGGTACATATTTTAGGTCCTGGGTAATACCATCGACATACTCAAAAGACCAGAAATTACTCCAGTCAAAGATAAGGGCCACCCGCGCTTTAGTCCGAGAATCTTTAATAACCGGGCCCACTTTTCTTAAATCATGACCTAATTTCGCCACTTCTTTAAATGCTCGGGTATCAGTCCGGTTGGCGTGACTAATCACGGCACCATGAAACTTTTCTGATCCGCCCAGTGCCTGCTTCAACTGGAAAAATTGAACGGTATCCGCACCATGCGCAACTGCCTGTAATTCAGTGGCCGCCATCTGTCCCGGACGTTTTAATGGGCTATATGGTTGCCAGTTAACTTGTGATGGCGTGGATTCCATCAGCATAAACGGCTGGTGCTTTAAAGAACGCATCAAATCATATAAGAATGCTGGCTGATAAACCGGTGCATCATAAGCCGGATAACTATCATATGATATAATGTCTTGCGCACTAGCCCACTGCTGATAATCAATCATTTTATTGGGCAGACTATGAAAGTTAGTAGTGACTAAGGTCGTTGGATCATACTTTTCAATGATTTGCTTTTCCATCTTAAATAAATCAAGCATTTGGGTCGATTGAAAACGTAAATAATCAATTGAAAGTCCGGCGACAATTGTTTCCGATCCTTCTGGGCCCCATGCATCACCGAGTTCATTAGGCACAACAATCTCATTCCAGTCATAAATTGTATGACTCCACACATTCATATTCCATGCATGATTAAGATTATTTAAGGTTTGATAGCGCGCCTTCAACCATTGCTGAAATTCTGTTTGGCATTCTTCACAATAACAATTGCCACCATATTCATTATTAACATGCCAAGCAACAATATGCGGATTATCGCCATATCTTTTAGCGAGCTGTTCAACAAGATTTTTCGCTAAGCGCCGATAATTTTTACTGCTTGGGCAAAAGTTATGCCGGGCACCAAATACATGGCGGCGTCCTTGGTAGTCGACCCGCGCAACATCTGGGTATTTCTTGAACATCCAAGCGGGCATCGCGGCGGTTGAAGTGGCAAGAACGATATCAAAATCAACAGCCGTTAATTCTTTGATAATTTTATCAAGCTTGGTAAAATCGTATTTTCCTTCCTGCGGTTCAAGTAAAGCCCATGAAAAAACATTGATCGTGGCGGTGTTTATATCTGCCTGCTTAAATACTTTAATATCTTCAGTCCACGTTTCTTCTGGCCACTGTTCGGGATTATAGTCGCCACCATATAAGAAACGAGGCAATTCTTTCTTCATCATTATCTCACCTTATTTAAATTCTACTGTTACTACCTTATCACCATGCTTAATAAGCTTACCGGGAGTAAAACCAGCCGTTGCTTCAATATTATGTGGTTGCGCAAAGAAAGTAATTACCCAGTCTTCATACCCGCTTTGTTTAATCAATTCACGATCAAAATCAAAGAGTAGCTGACCCTTTTTAACGATTTGACCGTCATTATAATGGGCATTGAAGCCTTCTCCACGCATATTTACGGTCCCGATACCAATATGAACAATCATTTCTAATCCCTTGTCAGAAGTAATACCAAACGCATGACGGGTGCCAAACGTAAAGTTAATCTTCCCGTCAAATGGGGCGTACAATTTATCGCTAGTTGGCCTAATCGCAAAGCCCTTTCCGGGGAACGGTTGACCATCACGATCGACGACTTCTTTCATTGCAACTAATTCGCCATCTGTTGGGGCATAAATCGTTTCTTCTTTAAGACCAGTCGATGATGTCGACGCTTCACTTGTCAGTTCTCCTTGTGCTAATTTATCCTTTAATTCTTCAACTACTTCCGCATGAACTTCTTCACTCAATTTCACCTTAAAAAGAAAGACAAAAATTGACAAAACAGCTAATGCCAGCGGGATATAGAATGCCATACTATCGAAAGTCCGAATATCATGACCTGTCATGTCAGCAGCAGTCGCGCTCCCCGTCATTCCGGCTGCGATTGCGATATAACCGACAAGGCCATTTGAGATCGCCCCTGTTAATTTATCAATCATTGGTCGCACAGCAAGAACAACCGCTTCATTTCGTTGACCAGAATTTAATTGGCCATATTCAATTGCATCCGTTAATGTTAAAACTGTTACCAATTGGGCAAAATTAATGTTAAACAAGACCAATCCAAAGTCCATCATTAAAACATTAGAACGGGCAAAAATAAAGATTAAATATGCTAAACTCATGCAGACTTGGCCACCAATGAATAGCCATTTTCGTGGAATAAATTTATTCAAAATAGGATAAAGAGGACTAGTACAGAAACCAATAATCGTAGCGATGACCCCAACAATCCAGAATTCACCAGGTTTACCAATAACAAACTTGTAAAGGTAGAAAAGGACACCATTAGTTACAACATAGGCACATGAATAAAGTAAATATGCCAAACTTGGCCATAAGATTTGGTCATTGTGAAAAATTGCTGAAAAAACTTCCCGAATAGTTGTCTTATCCTGGGCAGACTTACGGATCACATTGTAATTTTCTTTCGTCCCAACACAAACAACCAAGGCACAGATAACAGCTAATGCCGAAATAATGGCAGCAAAGGCAAACCAACCAGCAGGCCCCTGCCGATGATGACCAGTAGCTAAATAAGTAAAGGTCGTTACAATCGGTACCACGATAATCGTTAATCCATTCCAACCAAGTGTTCCCGCAAAGGCACCGAGAGCGGTATAAACGCCCCGCTCTTCAGAATCTTCACTTAAAGCGGGCACCATTCCCCAATACGAAACATCAGAAAATGAGTAGAAAATATCAAACGTAATGAAAATAATAACAAATAAAATGGCAAAAAGAACCCAATTATATTTTGCTAAGCCAAAGATTCCGGTAAAGAGGATTAATAGCAGAATCGCACTAACGATATTTCCCATTAAAATCCACGGCTTAAATTTTCCCCACCGACTTTTAGTATTATCAACAATATTTCCTAACAGCGGATCAATTAATAATTCCAAAATCCGGACAGAAACAATCAAACCAGTAATCAACCCAATTAGTTTATTAGCAACCGTTTTGTTTAGTCCCGCGAACATTCCGCTTGTTACAAAGATAATAAAGTAAGTACTCATTACCCCATAAAATGCAGAGTGTCCTAAGTTACCAAAGCAAAACGAAGCACGAGAAATAAGCTGCTTCCCCGTGAGCTTATGGCTATGTGTCATATTTATAACCTCCAAACTACAGCTTTCTGTAATCGCTTACAAATATATTATAATTCTTTAGCTGATTTTAGTAAACATTTATTTAAAAAGTAAATTCATTACTAGCGAAGATATAAAAAAGTAGCTAATCCGTGAATCGCTGATACGAATACTGATTAGCTACTTATTTTCTTTGGGAAAGCTTTTACGAAAAACAATATTGGTATTTACTGTCAGATGAACGTGCGGACGCTGGGGATGGGTTATTAAATCTTGGAGAAGGTTAATCGCCATCCGACTAAGCGTTTCTTGGTTGATATTGTAGGACGTTAACGGCGGTGAAACATACTTAGCAACTTTACTGTTATTGATGCTAATCACGACAGTATCACGTGGCACAATTACCCCTGCTTCATTAAAAGCCTGGAGAACACCAACACTTAACGTATCAGAGGCAATAATAAAGGCTTCTGGTAAATTACCACCGCTTTGTTCAAGAACCCGTTTACCAAGTTGATAACCGTTTTTAACATTAAATGGTCCGTCCACATATAATGGCGCTTCTTTTATCCCTTGCATCCCTGTAAATTCACGAAAGGCGATTTCACGGGCATCAGCTTGTTGGACGTTATTGAGATTAAGTCCTTTTCCACCAATGAAACCGATTCGTTCATAACCTGCTTTGGCGAGGCGATGGAGAGCATCCTGAATCGTTAATTCAAGGTTAGGTTGAACGGAATCAAATAATTGTGGCATCGGATTTATATCAACAAAAACTCCATGTGGTAAGTATTGATGAAGTTCGATAAGCTGGTCCTGCGTTACCCGGTCCGCACCCACGCCAATAAATCCTTGGAACGAATCAGCCACCGCAATCAAATCCTTGATATTACTAAAGATTTCAACCTGCGCTCCCGCCTCATCGACTTCTTTAATAATTGCATTTCGCAAAAACGCAAAATATTCATCTTGTAGTTGTTCTTCACCGCTTACCCGATACAATAGAGCAAGATTAGGACGGATTGGTTGCTGCTGAGAGTTTTTCTTGTGGTTGTTCCAATAGCCAAGCTCATTAGCCACCGTCATGATCTTATTGCGGGTGCTTGGACTGATCGATAAATTTTGATCATTATTCAAAAGGCGCGAAACCGTTGCTGGTGAATATCCTGATTTTTCCGCAATTTCTTTAATTGTCGCCATCATTTTTCACCTCTTTTAGTAATGGGTTTAGTAAATATTATACACTAGTTTGAAGATAGAGATGATAATTCAATCTACTAATTTTATTCTTAATTATTTTCCCTTGTTTATTTCCCTTAAAATGATCATAATTAAGAGGACGAGATTTATTGATGAGGAGATTTACATTATGAATAAAGTTTCTAAGGGCCCTTGTACTCGCTCTTGCCGGTATTACTGTTGGAACTAGTACTGGACTTAGCACTACCCTTTTTCAATCAACCAGTGTTGCCTATGCTGCTGAGATGACAAAGGAAAAAATGATTTAGCTAATCGTTATATTGCTGATTATTTAGGCAACTGTCAACAGTATGAGCAGAATGATAAAACATTCAAAGGCTTTTCTTCAATCAAGGATATTACCTATTCGCGAGACAATAAGATTAAAATTGACGTTAATGATGACATTTATCAATTGCCTAAAGCACGTCGTTCACTTTTGATTCAAGATTTGCAAAACGGTGTGTACGGCACATTAGCAGACAACGACCTTAAGAAGTTATCTGAAAAAGACATTCAAAAGGGCTGTCCAACTACTGTTTACTTGAATGGAAAAGTAATTGGCCACACTGCCAAGAATGATAACCACCACATTATTTGGGATAAATAACAAAATAAGAGATTTGGGACAAAGCTGGTGTTCCAAATCTCTTATTTTCATTTAAAGATCAATTTCTAGAATAATTGGCGTATGATCGCGGCGTTCTCCACTATCGATCATTCCCGCTTCTGTAATCTTATCAGCAAGCCGGTCACTGACTAACCAGTAATCAATCCGCCAGCCAGAGTTATTTTGTTTGCTGGTAATTACCCGTTGTGCCCACCAAGAATAAACTCCCTTTTCGTCGGGGTGGAGGTGACGGAAACTATCAGTAAAGCCAGCAGCTAATAGTTTTGAGAAATGCGTACGTTCTTCATCAGTAAATCCAGCTGAATGATGGTTGGTTGCTGGATGAGCTAAATCAATCTCTTCATGAGCCACATTAAAATCACCACTAGCAATTACCGGTTTTTGCTGGTCAAGTTCATGCAGGTAGTCTCGGTAACAATCATCCCACGTTTGCCGCTCATCTAACCGTTTAAGCCCATTGCCGGAATTTGGTGTATACACTTCCGTAACATAGAAGTCCGGAAATTCAAGGGTAATGATTCTTCCTTCATCATCCATTGGTTCTGGCGCATTAATTTTAGGATAAGTTACTTTCGGCTCATATTGGGCTAAATAAAGGTACATGGTCCCAGCATACCCTTTCCGTGCTGGCTCAACGGAACTTCGCCATGCCACTTCATAATTGGGGAATAATTCTTGTAAAACCGTTAAATGCTTCTTAGTTGGCCCATTCTTTGAAAACTTGGTCTCTTGAATGGCGATGACATCTGGCTTCATCGCTGCAATCTTTTTTAATACTTCCCGCGTTTCCCCTGCCCGTACGGAAGTTCCAGTTAGTGCTGCATTAATTGAATCAATGTTCCACGAAATAAATTTCACAGCTATTTCTCCTTTTTATTTCTTGATTTAAGGTCGCTTTCTTTGATGAATACCCCATCGGCAGTTGTCTTACCCGTTCGCTTTGCAATTTCTTGATAAGCTGCGGTAAGTGCTTGTTGATGGTCAACACCCACTAATTTACAAAAGATTAGCAATGCAATCTGTAAGTCCCCGATGCTATCGATAAGCTTAGTCCGATTTTCCTTATTATACGCACTCGAAAGTTCGCCGAGCTCTTCAGCCATCTTCATAAATTCGACACGTGGATCCGCGTGGTCAATCCCACGTTCATGCGCCCACTTATCAATTTTTTGAAATAGCTCCTCGTAATTCATCAAATGTCACCTCATCAAGTGATAATTCTAGTCTTAACTATAAAATAAAAGAACTAGCTACGCAATAAGAAAATTTCACGTAAGCCTTCTTAACAGTATTTATCAATCACCGCTGTTATAATTATTGCTAAGGGAAGGAAGTGAAAGAAATGGACTTAACCAATTATCGAATCGATCCTGCTAAGTTTGCTTTAGCTTGCGTGCAAAGTTCACCTGATCTTACCACTGAAGACAAATTAAGGGTTTACAAGGAAGTATATGAAGAAGCGCTTACTTTCTATCACCAAATTCAAACAGCCGTTATTAATAAAGGTCGTTCAAAGGAAGATCGCAGCCTTAAGGAAATGGGAGACTTTTTCGATTTAAAGAACTAAACCAATCACCGAAATCACTACCTATCAAAATCTCCCGTACTACATTGATGAAAAATGTTTTTTAAAATTAATTTACTTTGACTAGGGACTGTGACATAAGTTAAGTTACTTTCATAAAAAGCAAATACGCAGTACAA
>ENA-ORNT01001129-ORNT01001129.1-human-gut-metagenome-genome-assembly--contig:-NODE-1129-length-18293-cov-17.173265_pt1 | contig 18293 bp, 16 predicted proteins | sample MGYA00242120_ERZ509032 | MGnify/ENA primary metagenome ERZ509032 (study PRJEB26280, sample SAMEA2338729) | human gut metagenome | biome: human gut; feature: human-associated habitat; material: faeces...
ACCTTCCTCAAAGTTGCCTTCTAACAAACCTTCAGCAGTTGCCTCCATCATAAGATCGCTTATAGAAATAGCACCTGTTGCATCTTCCAAAATGGCGAAGTCTATCATTTCCATGCCATAATCACTGCTCTTGTGCAAAGCAGTAATCTTAGCATCGTGGAGGTTAATCTTAACTGGTACTTCATCCCATTTGCTCTCAACCTTAATAGCACGCAATTCTGCGATGCTGTTTACTTCGGTGTAAGCAGGAGCAACTTCGCCTACCTTAACAAGACGGAAGCGTGTGAATGACATCCACTGATGTTGCTTATCGGTTACACCCTGTACACCAAGGTTTACTGTAGCGTCATCCTCTGCAACCTCAAACTCTACTGAGCAATCGTTCCAACCGCGATCGAAGAGTTCGCCTGCATTACCAACATGCTGCATATCTGCGCGAGCCTCACCTGCAAAGAGTGCAAATGAAGTAAGATCTGCCGATGCACGTGATGTTGCTGTGAGCAAGTACTTACCCTTAGGCAAAGTTACGTCTTGAGAGAATGTTACATCCCAAGCATTGTCATTCCAACTACCACCATCGAAGTAAGAGTGAGTAGAGTTTCCTTCTGCATCGGTGAATGGTTCATTATTCAAGACTTTAATAGCACCCTTGTTGATTTCGCCAAGAGCTATTGTCCAACCCTCCAAGGCCTCAGCGTTAGGGTTCTTGATTGACTCGGTATAGTTGGTAGCACCCTCAACGCCTTCTGCCAAAGCATTAGACTCAACGATAGAACGAACAGCAGCAACAAGAGCAGAAGCCTTAGCTGTAGCTTCCTCTGCATTCTTGGCTGTAGCTACAAGAGCATCTGCAAGTGCAGAAGCCTTCTCTTCGCTTGCATACTTATAAGCAGCAACATCGAAATCCTTATACTGAGCCTTAGCTGTTGCCAATGCTACATAAGCGTCCTTAGCACCTTTGAATGTATTGGTAGCCTCATTGAGAGCTGTTGTTGCAGCAACATAGGCATCCTTAGTTTCCTCTGTAACTGTGCTGTTAGCATCAATAGCTGCGGTCAAAGCAGTACGCTCGTCGCCAACAACTTCTGCATAAGTATCATCAGAAACTGCAGCCTTTGCAGCTGCGAGAGCTGCCTCGTAAGCCTCTTTGAATACAGCGACATCGTTAACCTCTCCATAGTATGTAAGACGGAAATTGTCGAAGCAAGCCCAGTCGGCAGCCACCTTCTCAACCTTCTTAACACCAATTTTTAATGTTCCGTCAGAAACAACCACTGGATCAAGAGCCAAATTATAGGCACCAGCCGAGAAGAATTTACTTGCATCAGCCTGACTATTTGGGAACTTGCCTTCGATACCTTCTGCAGAAGAACCAGCATCTACCTTGCCTGCATCTGCATAGACAGAAGGTAATGATGTCTCTACTGTATTTGCGTAAGCTTTTGCATAAAGATTTTCGCTACCATTAAGGTGAGCTGGTGCAGAAATTTTTATTTCACCATTACGATAGAAACCTTGAAGTTCTAAAACATACTTTCCATTAGGAACCTTAATAGTTTGGTTAACATCGAAGTCGGTATTATACTTCTCTGCGTTCATATTGGTGACGTCGCCACCAGGCTTCACGCTTCCCTGCCATGTATTGTTACGTGTATCGTTGCGTCCGATGTTGTGACCCTTGATAAGCCATGTAGCATCCATACCAGCCTCTGCAGTAGCATTAGCGAGGGCAGCAATACGCTCAGCTTCTGTAACGAACACCCACTTAGCATAGTCATTATCAGTTGTCTGAAGAACAACATCCTGATTACCTTCCTGAGCCGAGAGGTTCTTCTCACCATTATTGATATAGAATGCAGGTGTACCATCAGTAGCAGTTGTAGCTACGAATGTCCATGTGAATGAAGCACCATCGGTAAATTCTCCATTCAAGAAGTTCTTGGCACCACCATTAGAAATCTGAGTGTCGATAGTATACTTACCCTCTTCCAATGTTGCAAGTTTTACATCAAAGCCATGGTCGTCAACAATAGCGTGTGAGCCCCAAGAGCTACCAGCAGCCATAAACTTGCCTGTAGCAACATTCTTGATATAATATGTGCCAGCCTCTGGATAAGCAGGACCTTCTGGCTTAGCAACGATATCCTCAGCGCTTGTAGGAGCAATCTCTACGATAACATCGGTAGAACCCTTTGCTACGAAAGGAATGATGATACCGCTAATGCTCTTAATAGCCTCAGGAAGAGTATATTCAACTTTAAACTTATTGTAAAGCTGAATCTTGTTTTCGCCATTTACGAGGTATGTATTACCATCAGCCTCTTCGATAGTAAAATCGGTAAGTGTGACATACTTCAAATAAGAAGTAGCCTTCATCGCGTCAGCAAATTCCATTGCTACAGGAGCTACAGCATCGCCATCAGTAATGGTAAGAGCTGTAACATCGGTATTAGCAGTCTTTGCAGCCTGTGGCATACCAAAGAATTCAGCATACTTAGCCTCAACTGTACCATTGATTACCTGACCTGCAGTTGCTTTAATACCCCAGTTATAGAAGTCGATAGCACCTGTAGCGTCTTCAACGATCAAATCTTTGCTTCCAGCATAAACCACCTTACCATTGGTAACAGTAAGCTTAACTGCCTTGTCTTGCTCTGCAGCCTTGAGAGAAGCGAAGTCTGCAATCTCTGGCAACACAACTACTTCTGCACCTTCGCCTGGATCTGCGATTGTAAGGACAGCCTTAGAGATCTTATTTGTACCAGTTGCAGTAAACTTTACAGCATTCACCTGCTCTTTTGGCTGTGCCCAAGTCGTAGAAGACTTATCATAAGTTCCAGCATCAGGGGTGGCTGCAAAGTCACCACTCTTTTTTAAAACAAACTCTATCTTTTCAATAACCTTACCTTCAGGAGCGGTAAATGTAAATGCGCTTTCATTATAAACACGTAAGCTTGGACTATTACCACCAAATAATTGATTAGGGTTTTGATCGTTATTACTTACCGTTGTTAACACAACTCCATCTTGAGTTATAGGGGCAGTAATAGTTCCTTTTTTGTCGGAACCAGTACTCGTAGGCAATCCCCACGGATTAGCTGTGAAATCAAAAGTCACGGTAGTTCGAGCCAATGCCCCAAGCGGCATAGCTAACAATAGCATCAAAATGCTAAGAAACGAATACGTAAATTTCTTCATGTTTCAATTAAATTTGTCAGTCGTTGCGTCTCCGTCAATAGGCACAATAATAAAGGTAAATGTCGAGTTGAGACTTCCGTTGACGGTTTACAATTCTTCTCGTCTTAGGAGTAAGAACGGAAGCCACATTAAACAAAACTGCTGTTTGAGTGCCAAAAATAACATATTTTAATTCATAAAATTGCCGTAAAGATAGCGAATATTATCGAAATTACCAAATAAAAACAGGTTTTTATGTTTTTTGTATCATCTTTGCATCACAAATCCTTAAAAAAAATAAAAATATAGATATATAATAAGGTATAAGAAAAGTTTTAATTACTTTTGTGCCCCATAATTTATACATTTCGTAGTATGCAAGAAAATTTAGTGATTGTAGAGAGCCCGGCAAAGGCTAAGACAATAGAGAAGTTTTTAGGCTCCGACTTCAAGGTGATGTCGAGCTACGGACATATTCGTGACCTCAAGAAACGTGAGTTGAGTATTGATGAAAAGACCATGATGCCTCACTATGAGATTCCTGAGGAGAAGAAGAAACTCGTTGCTGAACTGAAGAGCAATGCAAAGAAGGCAAAGCAGATTTGGTTGGCATCCGATGAGGACCGTGAAGGAGAAGCCATCAGCTGGCACCTTTGCGAAGTATTAGGATTGGACGAGGAGAAGACAAAGCGTATCGTGTTCCATGAAATTACTAAGTCGGCTATTCTTAAGGCTATAGAGACTCCACGCCTTCTCGACATGAACCTTGTGAATGCACAGCAGGCTCGCCGTGTGCTCGACCGTATAGTAGGTTTTAAGCTCTCGCCAGTATTGTGGCGCAAGGTTAAACCATCACTCTCTGCCGGACGTGTGCAGAGTGTAGCTGTAAGACTCATCGTAGAGCGTGAGCGCGAGATGCAGGCTTTCAAGAGTGAGCCATACTACAGAGTGAATGCCATATTCCAGGTTACTGGAGCCGATGGCACAAAGAGCGAGCTAAAGGCAGAACTCGACACTCGATTCAAGACTCACGAAGAGGCTGTGGAATTCTTGAATCAATGCAAGGATGCTCACTTCACCGTGGCTTCTATACAGAAGAAGCCTTTGAAGCGTATGCCTGCTCCTCCTTTCACAACATCTACACTTCAGCAGGAGGCTGCCCGAAAACTTGGCTTTACTGTTAGCCAGACCATGATGGTGGCTCAGCATCTATATGAGAACGGACGCATCACGTACATGCGTACCGATAGTGTAAACTTATCGCAGTTGGCACTCGACGGTAGCGAAGCTTTGGTGAAGGAGCTTTATGGCGACAACTTCTCAAAAAGACGCAACTACCACACAAGTTCTAAGGGTGCTCAGGAGGCTCACGAGGCTATCCGCCCTACTGTTATGGATCAGCAGACCATAGAGGGAACTGTACAGGAGCGCAGACTCTACAACTTGATATGGAAGCGCACCATAGCATCGCAGATGGCTGATGCACAGTTGGAGAAGACAACTATCACTATCGACGTAAACAACTCTTCGTATAAGTTTGTTGCCAATGGCGAGGTTGTTACATTCGACGGATTCTTGAAGGTTTACACAGAGTCTACCGACGACGACAACCAGAATGCAGAAGAATCAGATTTGTTGCCAGTTATCAACAAAGGCGACGAGCTACAGCAGGAGGAGATAACATCTACAGAAAGATTCAGCCAGGGTCCTACAAGATATACTGAAGCAAGCCTTGTACACAAGCTTGAGGAATTGGGTATCGGCCGTCCTTCTACCTATGCTCCAACAATCTCTACCATCCAGCAGCGCGAATATGTGCAGAAGGGTGACAAGAATGGAGAGGAACGCACATACGTGATAGACACCTTGAAGAATGGCGTTAAGACTTCGAAGACAAAGACCGAGATGGCAGGCTCTGACAAGGGTAAGCTGTTGCCAACAGATATCGGTATGGTGGTTAACGATTTCTTGATGAAGAACTTCCCTGAGATTATGGACTACAACTTCACCGCACGTGTGGAGGAGCAGTTCGACCAGATAGCCGAAGGTAAAGAGGAATGGTTGCAGATGATGAAGACTTTCGACAAAGACTTTGAGCCTGTGGTAGACAAGGTGATGAACGAAAGATCAGAGCATAAAGCTGGCGAACGTATGCTTGGCAACGACCCTAAGACTGGCAAGCCTGTGTATGTGAAGATATGCCGATTCGGACCTGCTGTACAGATTGGCTCGGCAGAGGACAACGATAAGCCACAGTTTGCTCAGATGCCTGCAGATAAGAGTATCGAGACTATCACACTCGAAGAGGCTCTTGAACTATTCAAGCTTCCACGCACATTGGGCGACTTCGAAGGTTCGCCTGTGGTTATCGGAGCAGGAAGATTTGGACCTTACGTATTGCACAACAAGAAATATGCTTCGCTGCCAAAGGGCGAAGACCCAATGACAATATCTCTCACAAGCGCTATAACCATTATCATGGACAAGCGCAAGCAGGAGCAACAACGCCATATCAAAGCTTTCAACGAGGATACCAAGTTGGAAGTGCTGAACGGACGCTATGGTCCTTATCTCGCCTACGACGGCAAGAACTATCGTTTGCCAAAGGCTATGCACGAGAATGCAGCAGATCTTACCTACGAACAATGTATGGAGGTGATAAACGCTGCACCAGAACCAAAGGCAAGAAAGAAATAAACGAAAACTATCATGACGAGGATTATCTTCATAGGATATATGGGGTCGGGAAAGACTACCGTGGGCAAGGCACTAAGCAAGGAGCTTGGATTACCTTTCTACGATCTCGACTGGTATATAGAGAGCAGAATGCACAAAACGGTGAAAGAGCTCTTCGACAGCGTTGGCGAAGAGGGCTTTCGAGAGATTGAGCGCAATATGCTTCACGAGGTAGCAGAGTTTGAGGATGTTATCATTAGTTGTGGCGGAGGCACTCCATGCTTCTTCGACAATATCGACTACATCAATCAGCAGGGCGACACCATCTACCTAAAGGCTTCGCCAGAGGTGCTATACGGACATCTGAAGATGGGAAAGACCGTACGCCCTTTGCTCTTGAACAAGACTCCTGACGAGGTTCGCGAGTTTATCCACGAACAGTTGGAACAGCGCAAGCCTTTCTATGAAAAGGCTAAATACACTCTCAACGTAGACCTCATGGACAACTATGAGAAGATAAAGATTTCTGTAGAAAAAGTAAAAGAACTGCTAAACATCGAATAAAAGAAGAATGAAGAAATGGACTATCGAAGACTCACGAGAGCTTTACAACATTAATGGTTGGGGCGTTTCGTATTTTGGAGTCAACGACAAGGGAAATGTATATGTCACTCCTTGTAAGGACAAGACACAGATTGACCTCCGCGAGGTTATGGACGAACTGGCATTGCGCGATGTCACATCGCCTGTGCTATTGCGTTTTCCAGACATCCTCGACAACCGTATCGAAAAGACTGCCAGCTGTTTTGACGTGGCAAAGAAGGAATATGGCTACAAGGGTGAGAACTTCATAATTTATCCTATCAAGGTTAACCAGATACAGCCTGTGGTAGAGGAGATAATCTCGCACGGCAGAAAGTTTAACCTCGGACTTGAAGCTGGTTCAAAACCTGAGCTTCATGCAGTATTGGCTGTGCAATGCCAAAGCGACTCGCTGATAATATGTAATGGCTATAAAGACCAGGCATATATAGAGTTGGCGCTGTTGGCTCAGAAGATGGGCAAACGTATCTTCATCGTGGTTGAGAAGCTGAACGAACTTGAGACAATTGCTACTGTAGCAAAGAAGCTCAACGTGAAGCCTAACCTCGGTATCAGAATAAAGCTTGCATCATGTGGCTCCGGCAAATGGGAAGAGAGTGGCGGCGATGCTTCTAAGTTTGGTCTTACCAGCGCTGAACTGCTGCAGGCACTTGACATCATGGAGAAGAAGGGATGGCACGACTGCTTGAAGCTAATCCATTTCCATATTGGTTCGCAGATAACAAAGATTCGTCGTATACAGACAGCTCTTCGCGAGGCTTCACAATTCTATATCAATCTTCATAAGATGGGATATAAGGTGGAGTTTGTTGACTGTGGTGGTGGTCTTGGCGTTGACTATGATGGCACTCGCTCGTCAAATAGCGAAAGCTCTGTCAACTATAGCATCCAGGAATATGTAAACGACTGTATCTACACCTTCGTAGAGGCTGCGGATAAGAATGAGCTTCCTCATCCAAACCTCATCACAGAAAGTGGACGTTCGCTAACGGCTCACCACTCAGTATTGGTGATTGACGTATTGGAGACTGCAAGCTTGCCAGAGATGCCAGAGGAATTTGAGGCTAAGCCTGATGACCATAAGCTGGTGAAAGACCTCTACGACATTTGGGACAACCTTAGCTCTCGTTCTATGCTCGAGGATTGGCACGATGCTGAGCAGATACGCGAAGAGGCTCTTGAGCTCTTTAGTCATGGCATCGTAGACTTGAAGACAAGAGCAGAGATAGAACGTATGTATTGGAGCGTGGCTCACGAGATAAACGTATTGGCAAAGAATATCAAGCATGTTCCAGAGGAACTGAAGAATCTCGACAAGCTGTTGGCAGATAAATATTTCTGCAACTTCTCGCTATTCCAGAGTCTGCCAGACTCTTGGGCTATCGACCAGTTGTTCCCTATCGTGCCTATACAGCGATTGAACGAGCGCCCTACTCGCAACGCTACATTGCAGGATATCACTTGCGACTCTGATGGCAAGATTGCAAACTTTGTGGCAGAGGGTCATACATCTCATGTGTTGCCTATCCACAGCTTGAAAAAGAACGAGTCGTATTATCTCGGCATATTCCTCGTAGGAGCATACCAAGAGATTCTTGGCGATATGCACAACCTGTTTGGTGATACCAACGCCGTACATATTTCTGTTAAGGATGGCAAGTACAATATTGACCAGATAATAGATGGCGAAACCGTAGAAGAGGTGCTCGACTATGTGCAGTACAACCCTAAGAAGTTGGTTCGCCAGCTCGAAACATGGGTAACAAAGAGTGTAAAGGAAGGAAAAATTAGTCTTGAAGAAGGCAAAGAATTCCTTGATACCTACCGCTCAGGTCTCTACGGATATACATATTTGGAATAATAAAAGCATTATATCCCTCTCTGCAGCATAAGCAGAGGGGGATATAGCTAAAAGAATAACGACAATGGAAAAGATTACTGTTGTAAAAGTAGGCGGTGCGGTAGTAGAAGACGAAGCGCAGCTGATGCAACTGCTTAAGGACTTTGCTGCCATCGAGGGCAACAAAGTCCTTGTGCATGGAGGAGGTCGAAGTGCAACAAAGATTGCAGCACAGCTGGGTATAGAAACCAAGATGGTGAATGGCAGACGCATCACCGACCGCGAGATGCTGAATGTAGTAACTATGGTATACGGCGGATTGGTAAACAAAAACCTCGTGGCAAAGCTACAGGCTGTAGGCGTAAACGCCCTTGGACTAACAGGTGCCGACATCGACATGATACGTTCGCATAAGCGTCCATTGAAAGATGGTATAGACTTTGGATATGTTGGCGACGTAGACCATGCCAACGGCAATATGCTTCACACCCTCATAGAGGCTGGCATAGTGCCTGTAATGGCTCCATTGACTCACGATGGCAATGGCAACATACTAAATACCAATGCCGACACCATAGCTTCGGAAACGGCAAAGGCTTTGGCACCATATTACGACGTAACCCTGATGTTCTGTTTCGAGAAAAAGGGTGTACTATCAAATCCTGACGACGACGATAGCGTAATTCCTTCCATCACTCCCGAAGAGTTTAAGGCTCTTGTTGCCGACGGAACAGTTGCTGGAGGTATGATTCCTAAACTCGAAAACTCGTTCAACGCCATCGAACATGGAGTAAAGCAAGTGGTGATAACCCTCGCTTCTGCCATCGACGGTAAGCACGGCACCATACTGCGAGGCTAACAACATATGCCACGTGAATATACCTCGGTTATAATATATAATTTCAGCAACGCTATATATTATATAAGGTATAGAACATAGATAAAAAGTAGAGAAATACTAAATAAACGTTAAAATACAGTTCTTACTGTAACTATCCTCATAACCAATCGTCAATTAAACAGAGAACAAGATGAAAAAGGTCAGTTTCCGTAACGACATTCTGCCGATGAAGAACAATCTCTATCGGCTTGCTCTCCGCATTACATGCAATAATGCAGAAGCTGAGGATGTGGTTCAGGATACGCTGATAAAAGTCTGGAACCGACGCGAACGTTGGGAGGAGATAGAATCGATGGAGGCGTTCTGTATGACAATATGCAGAAACTTAGCCTTAGATAAGATAAAGAAAATGGGAAACCAACACGATTCGCTCGACGACAGTCAGCAAGATAGACCTTCTGCTCTAAACAATCCTTACGAGGAAATGAACCAGAAAGACAGAATACAACTGGTAAGAAGAATCGTAGACGAACTGCCTGAGAAGCAACGCACATGCATACAGCTTCGCGACTTTGAAGGTAAATCATATAAGGAAGTGGCGGAGATAATGCTAATAAGCGAAGATCAGGTAAAGATCAATATCTTCAGAGGCAGACAAACCATCAAACAACGTTTCAAAGAATTAGACGACTATGGACTATAAATACATCAACCAACTACTCGAACGCTATTGGCGATGCGAGACTTCCATTGAGGAAGAAGACATCCTGAAAGCATTCTTCAGCCAAAAGGACGTGCCTGTAGAGTTGCTTAGATATAAGGACTTGTTCACCTACGAACTTTCCGAAACTAAACAGGATGTATTAGGTGAGGACTTCGATGCCAAGATATTGGCTATGACAGAAGAGAGCACTCCTGTAAAGGCCAAGGTCATCAGCATGACACAAAGGCTTCGCCCTCTTGTAAAGGCGGCAGCTGCAGTGGCAATAATACTAACACTCGGCAACGCTTTGCAAGTGCCATTTGCCAACAACAATAATGGCAACGCTATCAGCTATTACGATGGCTATGACAGCATAAAGCAGGGCACATCTATGGCAATGGGCGATAGCGCTGTGGTTGACTCCATGAAGCGTAGCATCGCAGACCCACAGTCAAGCCAGGTGTCAAACATCTTAAAGTAGACTATATTTCTATGCTTTCTCTATAATTAAATCATGTTTAGTAAAACAACATTCACGAGGCTGTGAAGTTTCGTTTTCTCTCAAATTTCATAACATATTAACGAAGAAGGAATCATCTATCTCGATATACTGAGTAGATGATTCCTTCATTTTTATACATATAAGTATACTTGTTTCTTATACGCTCCGCAAAATTATTCGTAGCTTACTTTCTTAATCGCTGAGCAAGCTGGAAGAGACTTGGCAGGAATATGCATAGCGAGAAGCCAAGAGCCATGTACACGCTACGCTGATTGCCTTGGAATATATCTATCAGCTTACCGTCGGCAGCCTGGTGTATCATATTGTATGCCACAAAGGCTATAGTGTTGTTTATCCAATGGAATAGCATTCCTGGTACTATGCTGTTTGTACGGCTATACATCCAACCAAGAAGCACTCCTATAAGCGCAGCATGGACAAACTGTGGTCCATTGGCATGCAAAGCCCCAAAGAGCAAGGCTGAGATGATAATAGCAAACCATTTTCTGCCTTCTCCCATTACTTCGAGCAGACGGCGTAATATTGCTCCTCTAAACACCATTTCTTCGGCTACAGGCGCCAATACGCCTACTGCGAGGTATCCCCAAGGAGTGCCTAAGAGCTTGGTCATAAGCTCAAGTGTTTCTTTTGGCATGTCTACATCTAATACTTCTATCATCCATTGCGAAGGAATGATAGTGCCCAAAGAAAGTAAAACTACCCACACCAATGCTGTCCAAGGGCGTGTGGCAATATATTCTCTTGAATATGGCGACCATCGTCTCCAAAGGAAAATTACAATGGTAATCAATCCACTCAAGGCTGTTCCTGCAGCCATTGTAATAGCAGAATCTATACCATAATGTTTGCCCATGAGATCTGCTCCATTTAGGAATATCACTTGCAGCAACACAAAAACTATCAAGTAGAGCACGATGTCTACTGCTGCCTTGACATTATTATTCTTCATTATATTCATAATCAAAATAGTTTTGAAATTTCTTCTTTATCCTTCTTTAGTTGCGCTACCAACTGATCAATATTATCAAACTTATGTTCGCTACGTATGCGCTTACAGAATTCTACTCTGATATTCTGACCATATATATCGCCTGCAAAGCCAAAGATGTTTACTTCAATGCTCACATCATTGCCTCCGAAAGTAGGACGAGTGCCAATATTCAACATACCTACCCTACTCTCGCTTTCGCCATCAAGCCATACCTTTACGGCATATACTCCACCAGCAGGAGCAAGCAAGCAGCTTGTACCTAAGTCGATATTGGCAGTAGGAAAGCCTATCTTTCTACCTTCATGATATCCACTCGTAACAATGCCATGCAGACTATAGTAGCGACCTAAGCATTTTGCAGCTGTTTCCACATCGCCATTAGATATAAGGCGACGAACCACAGAAGAGCTAACCATAATGCCTTCGACATCTAAAGCCGTGTTCTGAACTACTTCTATGCCCATCTCCTTGCCATAGCGCACATAGTCGTCGAAAGTCTCGCTACGATTATGACCAAAGCGATTATCGTAGCCTATAAGGAGCGTTGCTACACCAAGCTTTGTGCGCATTATCTTATCCATAAAGTCGTAAGCCGACAAAGCAGCAAGGACTTTCGTGAATGGCAACACCACGCAATGGTCAATACCTGTTTCTGCCAATAGCTTAAGCTTGTCGTCAAGTGTAGTGAGTAGCTGTGGCTGATAGTCGGCATTTAGCACCTGGCGCGGATGCTTATCGAAGGTTATTGCCATCGACTCCATACCATTCTCGTGAGCAAGGTCTACGACATGCTTCAGCAAGAACTGATGTCCACGATGCACACCATCAAAAAAGCCTATTGTTGCAACAGCCTTATTTTCAAATATAGTATCTTCAGATAGTATCGTTGTCTTCATTTATATTATTCACCGATATTTTGTTCAGCTGACAAAGTTACGCAAATTCAACTTAAACCGCAACATTATCCGCTCATTTAGATACTTTTTACAAAAAAAATTTGGATATTTGAGATAAACCTACTACCTTTGCATCCACAAAACTTTCAGGCACCTTTGTCTTTAAGTCGGACTTGTAGCTCAGTTGGTTAGAGCAACAGACTCATAATCTGGAGGTCCCTGGTTCAAGCCCAGGCTGGTCCACATTAGAAATCAAGCAGTTACGACAAAATCGTAGCTGCTTTTTCTTTTTCTCGGAAAACAATAGGAAAACACATTGATTTTGAAAACTCCTTGATTTTTCGATATACTTGGCATCATATCATTCCAAGTAAAGCATGTAAACAAGGTTTCTCTGAATATCAGAACAACGTGGGAAAACAACGATTCCACAAAATTACATAAGCCATAAGACTTCATTTTCGGGTTTTATGGCTTCTTTGTTTTTATGTCATAACCCACCTTTAACACATTCTTTTTTTCTTCATAAAAACATGCTTTTCCGTTAACGACTGCTAAGAAACCATACATAAAAAACTCTATCAGTTTTTGGCGAATAGCGCCTGTAATGTTCCTTTACACCAAACAAACTACCTTTGCCCACGGATTTTCAATCACAGAATTTCAAAGATGGTTCATGAGCCAACAGAAGATGTGTAATCGGGATGTCAGGAAGTACAACTGACAAACCACAAAGCAAGAATAGTATGACAAGACTCGTTACAATAGAACAATTGTTAGAGAAGCCTGTCTGCATGATGTCGGGAGAAGAATTTGTCCTGCTCCTCCAAAATGCAGAGAAAGGAACGGCAAAGGCACCTGCCGAGGTGGTGCCAGAGAGACATTATGAGCATGGTATTGCTGGAATAGCCAAGATTTTTGGTTGTAGTATTCCTACGGCTAACCGTATCAAGAAAAGCGGAGTGATAGACCCTGCCATCACGCAGGTCGCTCGCAAGATAGTGATTGATGTGGAACTGGCTTTGGAACTTGCCAAAAAAGCAGGTGGCTTTGCATCTATCAGAAAGTAGTATGGAAGAAGATTGGAAAGACAACCTATCCACTGATGCTAAGGGGAACACCTTGAAGACCATCAGCAATCTTAGGATGATTTTCACGCATGATGAGAATCTCCGTCAGATTCGATTTGACACCTTCTGCCAAGACGACATCTCCTTTTCTCCATTGTTCCGCAACGTCAATGGAAACAAGGTGGATGAAGAATCCGTAGGGAAGATTCAAGACTATCTGGAGCAGAACTATGACTTACGCCTCACACAGAACAAGGTGTTTGAGATATTGAAGACCACAGCTTCCGAGCGTAACTTCAATCCTGTGCAAGACTACATCTGTAAGGAGAAATGGGACGGAAATCCTCGCATTGAGACTGCCATCATTGATTACCTCGGTGCGGAAGACACACCACTCATCAGAGAACAGACCAAATTGTGGTTTGTGGCGGCTGTTGCCCGAGCTTTCGAGCCAGGTTGCAAGTTCGACAATGTGCTCACTTTGCCAGGACCACAAGGTATTGGCAAAAGCACGTTCTTCAAAGTTATTGGAGACAGATGGTTCAACGACTCTTTTTCGTTCGCAAGTGGTGACAAGGAAAAGGTTGAGACTATCACGAATGGTTGGATTATCGAGATAAGCGAACTGAACGGCATGAAGCGGGCCAATGATGCAGAGGCGGCAAAGGCTTTCCTTAGCCGTCGTAGCGACTGTATGCGTCCTGCCTATGGGCGCAAACCTATAGAGTACTTGCGCCACAATGTTTTTGCAGCCACCACAAACGAGACTAACTTCCTGCAAGGCGACAATGGAAATCGCCGTTGGTGGATAGTGCCAGTTCAAGGCAATGGTCACGTTTCAGATTGGCTCTCAGCTCTACAGTCTGTGGTGCATCAACTATGGGCAGAGGCTTACACCTATTATAAAGAAAGCATGAACCTCTACCTCAGCCCTGAATTGGAAGCAAAGGCAAATGAAGTGCAGATGTGTCATTCAAGCATTCTCAACGACCCTATCCTTGATGACATCAGGCTCTACTTGGAACGTCTTGTGCCTAAGGCTTACGACACTTGGAGCATTCCCATGCGTGCAGCCTATCAGAAAGGTGCATATACCGAAGCGACACCCAACAGCAAGCCCGAGGTTCTACTCAATATGGTCTGCGCAAGACAAATTATCGAAGAGCTGCCCAACGACCTTGTACGAAGGAATCCTGCCAAGTACACTGCCCAATACATCAATCGGCTCATGTCGTTGGTGGACGGATGGGAGCGTAGCGAGCAGGAGAAGGTCAAAGGGTTGCACCCTTCATATTGCGACAAGACGGGACGGACGAAACACCCTTGGGTGAGAATAAGTGCTCAACAAGAAGAACAAAAGGGAAAAGAAGAAGTTTTTCAGCAAGACTTACCATTCTGATAGACCTTTATCCATTTACTTCATGTCCCTTTGTCCCAAATATACTTGGCAAAAAAGAAAATATGGAGTGTAGGATAAATAAAGGATTTCTTTCTTTTACTGAGGGACAACTTGGGACTGACGTTTACTTGGCATTGAGCTTGCCTGTGGCAGGAGTTACCATCTTTCAATGGTGTAAGGGATGATATTCCTTTTCCCTTTCTTTTCGTCAGCAGCCAGTGTTAACAGATATGCCACACCAGAGTCTGTACCTTTGTTAGCCGTAGTTTTTCTGGAGGTCTAAACAAGAAGTACCAGTGTCAGACGGTTTCGCTTCGCTCGCCGCTTTCTACTGGCATTCTTGAATGTTCGCTGGCTCACATTGACAATCCTCTTATATCGGAGTATAAACTTTCAAAAACGCATTTACAATGACAGAAGATAAACACAACAACTCGGAGAAGGCTTCAAGGAAGAGACCTTCGAAGAGCAGACACATTGATGTTCGTTTTACAGAAGACGAGTTCAACATAGTTTTGAAATACGCCCGAATGTCGGGAAGAAGCAAGAGTATCTACCTTCACGATGTTGCTCTTGGACATAAACCATCCCTGCCAATGACCGCAGAACAGCAGGAAGCATTGAAAGGTTTGATTGGCGCAAGGGCGGAACTGATAGGCATACGCAATGCGCTTCATGCTTTGCCGCAAGAAGAGAGGAAGAAACTATTCAAGAGAGCCGACTTCATGGCGCGGTGGATGCAAGGCATCAATTCCCTCATTGAGGAATGGAGCCACATCAGAGACAATTTCATCAATATGGTATGATAGCAAAAGCAACAGCAATTCAACATGGCCAGGCAATGACCAATTACGCAACAAAGAATAACCGTGCAGACATAGTCAAAACCAATCTTCTTAGCGAGGGTCTGCCTCCTATGGGTATGTGGGACGAAATGGTGCTGCACCAGTCCTTGTTCAAACAGAAATACGCCAAGAAGCCCATTGAGTTGACATCCATCCGCTTTGAGCTTTCCCCATCTGAGGAGGAAGCACGAAACTGGACGATGGAAGATTGGCAAAAATGCCTTGACGAGTTCATTCATAAGATAGACAACATTTCTAAGGTGAACCACATTGGCAAGAGGAAAGGTAAGGCTACCACATCGGTTAAGCCAACCAACATAGCCAACTCGCAATATTTTGCCGCCCTTCACCGTGACTCCAAGAGTGGCATTCCTCATCTGCATCTGGTGGTGAACCGCATTGACATGAATGGCAATCTCAATGATGTGAAGTTTATAGGCGAGCGTGCCGTGATGGTTGCGAAAGCCGTCAACCTGCGTCATGGTTGGAAAGACGCAATGGATATTCGTGAGGAACGCATTGCGAAGATAACCAATGTTTGTATGGACGTGCTACGCTCCATGCCAGTCTTTGACTGGAATGTCTATGCCAATAGACTGAGGGATAAGGGATATGATATTGAGTTAGTCCGTGACAAAACTGGTCAAGCAAAGGTACATGGCTATCGCTTCACGTTTGGCAGAAGCACCATCAAAGCTTCAGAACTGGGTGTGGGTAGGAACCTCACGGTATCGAAAATAGAAAATACTTTTCGTAGGCTGAGCCCACAGCCAACACCTGTTGCAGTTGGTCAAAGACCTGCTTCATCAGTTCCAAGCGCTACCACAATGGACAGCCAAGATGCGGCAGTTTCAAGTGGTCTGTCTCGGACAGTCGATGATGGCAAACTTGTCCTTCCTGCCAGATTGAGGAATATTATTGAAGTCGATGGCGAGCGTTTCAACATAGTCATGCCGAGAACTGCATACGACACAATGAACAGTTGTATCGAAGTCCCTGAGAATGGATCTGCAAGCCACAATGACATTCTGAATGTGGCAATGCTGCTTTTTATGAACTACCTTGATGCTGCCACCTCTATGTCGGAGTCATGTGGTGGCGGTGGTAGTCCTGGCGGTGGTTGGGGGCGTGGCAAGGACGAGGATGACCGTGACTGGGCAAGACGTTGCGCAATGCAAGCCAATTGGCTCTGCAAACCGATAAAGAGAAGTCGTAGAAGATAACATTAAAACACTTATCAGTATGGGAAGAAACAAGAAAGATGCAGCACAGGATGTGCTAACCCTGTACAATCAGATGCAGGAAGACGAGACTATTGAAAGAGACAAAGAGGAAATCCGCACCACCCTCGATGAAATTGCGTCTGCCAAAGAACTCATCTCTTCTGCAATGAAGGAACTTGCAGAAGCCAATCATACAATGGAATCAACGAAAGTCGCTCTTATGGCTGTCCAAAAGAGTACAGAGAATATCGTTGGTGGTATCTGCAATGCCATTGTAAAAGCAGAGCGAAGCAACCTCAAAGTTGGCATCAATGATGAAGGACTTGCCCAATTGAACGAGCGTAATGACACCGCCATTTCAGCCTTCAAACAAGCTCTTGGCGAGCATGAGAAGCGGATAAATGTCCTATTCACTCACCAACAGAAAGAACTAAAGCGCATCCGAAACATTGAAGAAGGTGCTTACTTCAATGGTCGCACCTATGCTTGGATGTTTGGCTTGGCATTTGCCTGTTGGGTAATCATCTTCGTGGAGATTACCATTTGGATATGTATCAAACTGTTTTAGCGAACTCTAAACAACGCCATTATGACAGACAACGAATACTACAGGTCAAGAAAGGCAGCAGCCGATGCCCTTATCTACTGGGCAAAGACTGGCATGAGACGGTTCACCATGCGTGAAGCTGTAAACGACTATCTGGAGGTGAGCGGTGCAAACCGCTCCTCCATCGGTGGCGAAGAGGCCATCCTCGCACACAGAAAAATAGCAGCCAACCGACTGGCGATTGACTGCATCTATGCTTTGTCCGAAGAAGAACTATCCAAGGTGAATAGGGAGTTGGAGGAGATTGCTGGAGATTACTGAATGATAGGAAATATTCGGTGTAAATTATTTTAAAACAAATATTTATTGCCTATGTTAGACAATAATTACAAAAGATGCTTATTGTTTGGCATAGGCGTAATCTGAGTGACAATACCAAGTTCTTCAATATCGCTATTGTTATTGATGTTGTACATGTCGATAACTGTATCACCGTATTTTATCCATTCATCTTCAGATATATCAAAATATCCTAATGCTTCTTTACCTCAAATTCGCAGCCAATCCGTTTGCTCGAACCGATTTAATTGTTACGCGTGCGTGAGACATCAGATTGAGGCTAATGAAGCCTTAGTAATGCCATTATAGACAGAATTGCTCATATACGGATACACCTTCCCCCCACCCAAAGGCTGGGGACGATAAGAAAATCCATAAGCGTTAGCGGTCAGAACAAGTTTAGTCTGTCGTATGGTCTGTCAGTAAATAGTCTGAGCACATGCTTCCTTGCTGTCCTCACCCATTTGGCAGGAACAGAGATGAAGCGACAGATGAATTTCTTCAACCGATGTTTGGATTTGATGTTGCTGAAGACCTTTCCGATTTCGTACAAGATAGCGGTATAGAAGTTCTAGCACATAGCCATAAGTAGCAGGAACACAGTGTTCTCATTAAGGAAC
>ENA-ORNT01001131-ORNT01001131.1-human-gut-metagenome-genome-assembly--contig:-NODE-1131-length-18277-cov-4.639282_pt1 | contig 18277 bp, 18 predicted proteins | sample MGYA00242120_ERZ509032 | MGnify/ENA primary metagenome ERZ509032 (study PRJEB26280, sample SAMEA2338729) | human gut metagenome | biome: human gut; feature: human-associated habitat; material: faeces...
CCAGCCGACAGCGATGAGCTGCTGCCGATGTTCGCCGCATCGGGATGGATGGGGTCACTTGTGCTCGTGCTCTTCTCCATCGGCATCGTGGCAGCGTCGTTCAGTGGTACCGACTCTGCTCTGACCGCCGTCACCACAAGCTATTGTGTTGACATCAAGGAGCGTCCCGATGATGAGACATTGCGTCGCCGTGCACATTTCGGAGTTTGTGTGTTATTCGCCGTATTCATATTAGCCTTCAGAGTGATAAATTCCACCAGTGTGATAGACGCTATATATATCGTGTTGTCATACACCTCAGGCCCGCTCCTTGGTCTCTTTGCCTATGGCATACTGACCAAGCGTGGAGTAAACGACCGTCTTGTGCCATACATCTGCGTGGCGGCACCAGTGATATGCTTTGCCATAAACCAGATTACGGTTTCGCTCACTGGATATAAGTTCGGTTATGAACTGCTGATGCTCAACGGCATGCTCGTGTTTCTCGGTATGTATCTCACGTCGCATAGAGCAGCTAAGGCTGCCTGACAGTCAGAATAGGTCTTCATCTGCATTTTTTTGTCATTATTCTTCGGCACATACACCGTTTTCTTTAAGAATATAGATTTCTTCTATATCAGGATAGAGTCGTTGATTTGTATGAATCTTGCATAATATGTATCTTTGCAATCGTAAAAGAGATGATAATGAAAAGACAGGCGACAATACTGGCAAGACCGGTGTCACTGTCAGAATCGTTTAACAATAATAAAACAAGGAGGCTATTATGAAAAAGTATGTTTGCGACGTATGTGGATATGTTTACGACCCGGCAGTAGGTGACCCTGACAATGGCATCGCTCCTGGCACAGCATTCGAGGATCTTCCGGCAGATTGGGTTTGTCCGCTCTGTGGAGTAGGCAAGGATGAATTCAGCGAAACTGAATAACTCTCCCACACATACATAAACCGGTCATCGGAACGCATGATATTAGTCACATGTTCTGATGACCGGTTTATTTTTTTTTGCATTTTATGATTTCTGATCAGGCTTTTGCGATATCTAACTATGTTTTTTGCTATGACTAATCAGGCTTTTTACGCTGCCTGAGTCACTTGGTTTAGTGGAAATATCAAGGGGGCTTGTCAGTTGAGCTTCGTCATGTGGTAGCCGAGACGTTTCAGCTCCATCGACATGCCCATGAGATACATCTGGTGGAGGGCAGACACGTAGCCCTGGAAGGCATCGGGCGTGCCGGGTTCGAGATGCTGGTGATAGAGCAGGTTGTAGGTGCGCGAGGCGCATTCGCCGACTATCTTGGTCGTCAGGGTGTGCTCCTCTGCTGTCAGCAGCAGCACGCTTTCGCAGATGTAGTCGTCCATATGGTCGAAGTCGCGCTGGTCGCGCAGGTATTTGTAGAGGTCGCCCACTTTGCTGTATAGTTCCCAGTCTGTGTCCCAGTATTTTACTATCGCCATTCCGATGAACATCATCCATCCGAGCGATACGGTGGGGTAGGCGTTGAACTCCCTCATGCCGTCGGGCAGGTAGCTTTCGCCTATCTTCTGCCACAGTTCTTCGATGTCGGGAGCTTCGGGCAGCCGCTCGTCCACTTTGTCGATGGAGAGCAGATAGTTGTGGAGGTCGGTGCGGAACAGCTGTTCCAGATTCGTTATGTCTTTTTTTGGTTCCATATATATGCTTGTTCTTTGTTTCCAATACAAAGGTAATATTATATTTTCAAATATAGGCATTTATTCCACCGATGTGCCTTTATTTCGGTTTTTTTATGTAAGTTTGCATTATAAATTTATATGCGAATGAAAACACTATTTATTACTACGGTCTTGGCTGCATCTGCCATGGCTGTGAACGGACAGACTGTGAGGTATCCGCAGGCTCCGAAGGACGGAACTGTGGATGAGTATTTCGGAGTGAAGGTGGCTGACCCTTTCCGTCCGTTGGAGGACGACACGTGTGCTGCCACGGCGGCATGGGTAGAGGCAGAAAACCGGGTGACGAATGCTTATCTGGCGAAGATTCCGCAGCGCGACAAGTATCTAAGGCGACTGAAGCAGGTGGTGAACTACGAGAAGGTGTATACGCCGTTTGAGAAGAACGGCAAATGGTATGTATACAAGAACGACGGTATGCAGAACCAGGCCGTGCTCTACCAGATGGACCGTCTGGGCGGCGAGCAGCGTGTGTTTCTCGATCCCAACAAGCTGAGCGACGACGGCACGGTGGCTCTGAAGAATATCTCTTTTTCCAACAACGGACGCTATTTTGCCTATGTCATATCCCGCAGCGGAAGCGACTGGGAGGAGATTTACGTGATGGACGTCAAGACGGGCAAACTGCTCCCCGACCATATAGTATGGGCAAAGTTTACAGGTGCCGACTGGCTGGGCGACGGCTTCTACTATAGCGCTTATGACGCTCCGGAGAAGGGCAAGGAGACTTCTGCCAAGAACGAGGTGCAGAAGGTGTATTATCATAAGATGGGCACCCCGCAGAGCGAGGATGTGCTCTTCTATCAGAATCCTGCCAACCCATTGCGCTTCTATAGCGTGAGCGTGAACAAGGAGGAGACGATGATGTTCCTCACGGAGGCTGGCATGGACCAGGGCACAAACCTGTACGTAAGAGATTTGCGCATACCCGGTTCGCAGTTTATTCAGATGACGGGCGACTGCAGCAAGAACTATTCTCCTGCGCAGATTATCGGAAACAGGATTTATATGGTTACGAATGCCGGGGCGCCGAAATACCGCATGATGGTTGCTGACATCAACAAGCCGGGATATAACGACTGGAAGGAGCTCGTGGCGGAGACGGATGCCGTGCTGGAAGACGTGGTCTTTGTGGATGGCGACAAGATGGTGCTTCTCTATGCCAAGGACAACTGTTCCCGTGCGTACCTCTATAATATAAACGGCGAGAAAATCCGCGAGATAAAGCTTCCGGGAGTGGGCAGCGCCTCGTTCAGCGGAAAGAGGGAGCGCAAGGAGCTGTTCTTCAGCTACACCTCGTATACCGTGCCTACAACGATATACAGGTATGACCTTGATGAAGACAAGAGCATGGTGATGAGCAGTCCGAAGGTGGGCTTCAAACTGGGTGACTACACTTCGGAGATGGTGTTCTGCACGAGTAAGGACGGCACCCGCATCCCTATGTTCCTGACCTATAAGAAGGGCATGAAGCTAAACGGCAAGAATCCAGTGCTGATGTATGGCTATGGCGGCTTCAACGTGAGCTATCCGCCTTCGTTCTCGGCTATGCGCATGCCGTTCCTGGAGAATGGCGGAGTATATGTCCACGTGGTGTTGCGTGGCGGCGGCGAGTATGGCGAGGAGTGGCATCTTGCCGGCACGAAGATGCGCAAGCAGAACGTGTTTGACGATTTCATCTCTGCCGGCGAATGGCTCATCAGCAACAAGTATACCGACAAGGAGCATCTTGCCATCATGGGCGGCAGCAACGGCGGTCTGCTCGTGGGAGCCTGCATGACGCAACGCCCGGACCTCTTCAAGGTGTGCATACCGGAGGTGGGGGTGATGGATATGCTGCGCTACCACAAGTTTACCATCGGCTGGAACTGGGCTCCCGACTATGGCACGAGTGCCGACAGTAAGGAGATGTTTGAATATCTGAAGGCTTATTCTCCGCTTCATGCCCTGAAGGAGGGCGTGGAATATCCTGCCACGATGGTTACTACGGCCGACCACGACGACCGTGTGGTTCCTGCCCATTCGTTCAAGTTCGCAGCCCGTCTGCAGGAATGTCAGGCAGGCAAGGCTCCGGTGCTGATACGCATCGACAGCAAAGCCGGACATGGCGGCGGCAAGCCTCTGTCAAAGGTGATGGAGGAGACAGCCGACATCTATGGCTTTATAATGTATAATATGGGAATGAAGATGAAGTAGGAAAAACGGTGGTTTTACCGTAAATCCGTATATATCCTGAGAGGGGCAAGGCTTTTGCTTGATTATGGCAAAGGCTTCGCCCCTCTTCTGTTTCTGTAATATATTGTGGGTATTATACGATTAGTATCTTCTTAATTGACGGTATGTTATAGGATAGATATGGTCGAAGTCCGGCTCCCATTCCGTAGACTTCGTCCCTTCCGGTACGATGCGCATGCCATAGAAGCGTGTACCCGTCTTGCGGTATGATTTCATACGCTGGATGTAAGACGTATCGGGGTAGGGGATAAGGAAGTCCGACACCCACAGCACATCGGCGTTGACATATCTGTCGCCATTGTTGTCGAGCAGTTGGAACATCAGGTTCATCATGCAAACGGCATTCGTTCCGCCACCTATAAACGGCAGTTCGCCACGCTGGAACTCATATTCGTTCTCCTTCAGTCCGATTGATTCATACAGGTGTTTCTTCCGTCTCTGCATAAGGTCGATGGCACGCACGCTGACCGAGAAGTCAATCAGAAAGCAGTCGCGGTTGAGCCTTTCTGCCATCTCCTCAAGCAGCGAGAGCATAGACTTCACGATGCGTTGCGGCACTCCATACATGCTTGCCGATGTGTCTACGCATACAATCATCGGTCCCTTTCTCGATGCCGAATGGAAACTGAGATGTCGTGACGGCTTCGACATGTTGGACTTGTATCGGAAAATCTGCAGTCTGCGTCGCACGAACTTATAGAGGAACGTGTCTTCCAGCTCATCGTCCATATACAGAGCTGCCTCCGAGGGTAGCATGGCGTTTATGTCGTTGCCGACGGTAATGCCTTCGATGTCGCTTCCTGACGAATGTTCTATTTTCATTCCTCTGCCCGATGTTGCGGCAAGGCGGTCGTTTCCGCCATTGTCGGCAATGCGCCCCATCTTCTTCACAACCTCTTCAATCTGCGGATAGCGGTCTTGCAGCTTCACGAGCGTGAGGTTGCGTTCAAACTCCGTCTCCGTCCATCTGCCATCCGTCATCTGCCATGCCTGCACGGCCTTCTCTTGGCTGATGCTCTCCTTTTCTATATACTTGTGTGCGTTGTCGAGAAGCTTTGGCAGAGTGTTCTCCATATGGTTGCCGCCCGATATGATATGCTTTGCCGCCTCTTTCCGCTGCTGCTCGTCGGCTGCCTGGCTCCAGTCGGAAACCATCTTCTCCCAGTTCTCCTTGTTTTCCGACTTGCCTTCGCAGAAGCGTCGCTCATAGAATTCCCGGTCGAACCCGTTGTCCTCATGTTTCTCTCCTATTTCGGCAAGTAGCGACTGCCATGCCTTTTGTTCCGTCCGTTTCTTTATGCTCCATTCCAACACCTCGCTCATCCGGTTTCGCTCAGTCCATTGGCGTTGTGACAGAAACTGCTGGTAATGTATGCAATCTACAACGAACCGTCCCACGGTAGAGAAGAATATCTTGCCGCACAGCTTGTCGCCCAAGACCATAGCCTTCGTCTTGGCATCGCTCATAAGTCTTACGAGATACTGCAGCATCGGGTCGGAATATTCCCTCCAGGGCTCATCCTCCGCCCATGCCACCCCTTTGCCGGCAATCTCGCCCGTCTCCACAAATATCTCAAGCATCTTCAGATAGCGTGGCAGGTTCATCGTCTGGCTGCAGGCTGTATGATGTTGCCAATAGTCGTTGGCGTGTATAAGGTCAATCATAAAGCTTCTCTATGTCCTGACGGGTGAAGGCAATCTCCTTGCGTAGTGATGCAATATACGCCTTTATTTCATTGCGGTCAGCATCGTCGATGAAGATATTTTCTGCTATGCCCCTCTCCATATCTGCTATGCTGTCGGCAAGCGTCTCTATCTCGGCAGAATAGTCTCTTCCGGAATCCGACACTTCGGCAAACGGCAGCTGCTGGCTGTCGCCCTCGGCAATCTGCTCCACTTCTATTCTCACTCCGTCTATATATACGTAGTTGTCATCGCGGGTCAGAGCCACGGGGCGGCTTCCGAGAGGTGCTGACGTGGAGCCGTCATAGCTTCGGATAACGACTACCGATTGGTTCCGCCTGTCGTTATACAATACGCCCTGTTGTGCGCTGTTGCCATATTGCGGCAGCTGCTGGTAGTCTTGTGCGAAGATGAATGTGTTCTCGTTGCTGCATCCCAGCAGCTTATAGTAGAACTTATTATAGAGCTTCTTGTCGGCATCCCTCTTCAGCTGCCGGCTTGACACGCGCTTCTGTGCCGAGGCTGCGCGATGCAGGCGGATATCCTCTTTCAGGTCGTGCTGCATCCTGGAGAGCGTTTCCTTGGTTTGGGAGAAGAGCACTCCGATGATGATGTTGCGTATGTCGTCCCTCTCCTCCGGTTCCTGCCATAGGCAGTTGTATATGGGCAGAAGGTCGGTAGGCACAGCTTCTTTCCTGTCGTGCATAAAGACAGAGGTGCGCAGCAGGCGTGTGATATTCTTCCATCGTCGGTCGCTTACGTATACGTTCCTTCTTTCGTTGGTTCCGCTTATAGCTACAGCCCTTATGGAGCGGCGAATCTGGTGGATGGCATCGAGCACGCTTTGTGGAATCCTCACCTTGTCAATCTCCTTTGACCACTCTTCGTATTCCTCATCTGAGATTTGTAGCTTTTCGTCAATCCTTATCTCCTCCTTGTCCGATTCCAGCAGCATGCGGTCAAAGTTAGAGTCCTTCTGTATGCTTCTGCATTCCAGTCGGATAATGAAGCGGTCCCACATAGCCTCCAGTCCCTCGCCCTGTGCCGGCAGTTCGTTGCTTGCTGCCACAAGGAGTTTCAGAGGCAGCCGCATCTCAGCGTTGCCGTTGCGGAAGAGTTTCTCGTTGATGACCGTCAGCAGCGTGTTCTGTATGGCTGGTCCCGCCTTCCATATCTCGTCGAGAAACACCACGTCGGCAGTAGGCAGATAGCCTTCGGTAGAGCGCACATAGGCATCTGAGCTTTTCAGCCGGCTGATGCTTACCGGACCGAAAATCTCGTCGGGTGTGGAGAATCTCGACATAAGATATTCAAACGAAGCCGCCTTGCGAAAGGCCATCTTCAGTCTTCTCGCCACCATCGATTTTGCCACTCCCGGCGGTCCGAGCAGTATGATGCTTTCTCCGGCGAGAGCCGCCAGCAGCGACAGGCTGATTTCAGTTTCTTTCTCGTAAATGCCGCGGTTCATTTCCGCGAGTAGTGATAGTATTCTTTGTTTCATTTTTCTTGATGGTAAAAGGTTATCCCATCCATTGTTTCCTTTCCTCGGGTTCCATCTTTTCTATGGCATAGCGAAGGGTGGTGCGGGGCATAGTCTTGTGGTGAGCAGAAAGGAAATGGCGCAGCACCTCTATGTCCTTCTTTCCCACTTCGCGCAGCATCCAGCCTACGGCCTTGTGAATGAGGTCGTGGGGATGGTGGAGCAGCTTTCGGGCTATACGCAGTGTGTCGCTATATTGGCGCTCCTTTATCAGGGCGGCTGTAGAAACGATGGAAATGCGCTGTTCCCAAAGGTTGCGGCTTGAAGCCATGGTGTCGAGAATGTTTCGGTCGGGCATAGAGCCGTCGGGTAGCGGATGAAGCAGGAACGTGCCGAGGATATAGCTGCACGAGAGGTCAACCAGATCCCAGTTGTTTGCTTGTCTGGCATGCAGCAGATAGAAGTCGGCGATTTCCTTTCTGCGGTCGGGCTGTCCGATGCCTTTATGCTTGGGCAGAGCCGCTTTCATCTCTTCCACGAGCAGGAGAAATCCGCAGAGTCTCACCTCGTGCCATTCCGAATAGAGCAAGGCCTCAATCTCGCCGAGCGGCACCTGCAACCGTGCTTCCTTCACAACCATGCGTGTCTGCGGCACTTTCAACCCGAGAAACCTGTCTCCCTCGCCATACTGTCCCTTTCCTGTCTTGAAGAACCGCTGTAGAATCTGTCTCTGCTCTTCGTTCTCCATGCTGCACATAGTTTCGATGATATCCTTAGCTGTAGTCATTTCTTTTGTGAGTGGGCATTAATGTTTTTATGAACGTATTTTAGCATTCCACTTCAGCCAGGGCACCCGTCTCCGAGTCGATGATATATCCGTGCACGTTGATGTCTGTCGGCACGAGTGGATGTTGGGTTATTACGTCTACCGTGTTGCGCACGGAGTCCTCCGTGTCGTGGAATCCTTCGAGCCAATGGTCAAGGTCGATGCCGCACTTTGCCACGGTATCTATTACGTCCTGCTGTATGCCTCGTTCTATCATGGCCTGCTTCATCGCCTTGCCGTTCATGTGGCATGCACCGCAGTTTGAGTGGGCGATAACCATTATCTCCTCCACATGCAGCTCGTATATAGCCACGAGGATGCTTCTCATGGCGGAGTCGAACGGGCTGATGACCAGTCCTCCGGCATTCTTTATCAGTTTTGCGTCGCCGTTCCTTATTCCCAGGGCGGCAGGCAGCAGTTCCGTAAGTCTCGTGTCCATACACGATAGTATTGCAAGCTTCTTGTCGGGATATTTGCTCGTCAGGAATCTCTCGTAACCTTTCTTCTCCACGAACTCCCGGTTGTATTTCAGAATTTCCTCTATAATCATAGTTTTTTTAGGTGTTTTTTTATATGTGCAAAGATAGTGCAAATCGAACACAATACAAAACAAGCTTGCTTGATTTTGTATTGTTGAGATACAGCCAGTCTTAGGCTAAAGATAACATTTATGCGTATGGATGGAAAATATTTTCTTGCATAAGTATAATTCTTTCGATGTAATTTTGTAACTTTGCGATGGATTTCTTTTCTTACGGAGAGAAATATCCAGACATTGTGGTAAAAGCAAAGCATTCGCTATTATTTCGCGTTTAGCCAAGAGCGTCGGAAACTCTATATGGAATAACAAGCACGGAAATAATATGTGACAGGTGGCTCGTATAGTGACCTCTTGTTCCTCAAACAGCGATGCACACGCCATAGAGCGTGGTGCATTCTTAGAGGAACCCGGGGCTCCATCCGACGCCGCCCCGTGCTAAACGCGATAAGAGGCATCACGCTTTTTTTATGTCTTGTCGTATCTTGTTGCGTCTTAGCGGATTGATAGTTGGGTGCAAAAACAACTATCAATCAAAACTTATGGCAAATAGTACATTATCAGATGCTAAGACGGCAAAACAAGATGAATTTTATACCCAATTCTATGATATAGAGTCAGAGATGGAGGCATATCTTGATTATAATCCGGATGTGTTTCGTGGTAAAACGGTATTGCTTCCTTGTGACGATCCGGAATGGAGTAACTTCACGAAGTATTTTGCGCAGAACTTTGAGAGCCTCGGGCTGAAGAAACTTATTTCTACAAGCTATGCATTGGAAAGCAAAAGTTACAAGGCAGGTTTTCAGTTATCGCTTTTTGAAACGCAATCGCCAAAATTTGATAAGGACAAGACCAAGACACATGGAAAATTTTTTGTCCTTACTGATGATACAACAGGAGACGGCATAGTAAATATAGATGATTTGCAATGGGATTATCTTGATGGTGACGGGGATTTCAGAAGCGAAGAAGTGAAAAAGCTGAGGGATGAGGCTGATATAATTATTACGAATCCTCCGTTTTCGCTTTTCAGGGAATTCCTTGCATGGATAGTTGAAGCTAAAAAGCAATTCATTATTATTGGCAATATGAATGCAATTACATACAAAGAGGTTTTTCCCTTGATAAAGGACAATAGGATGTGGATAGGTAAAGGGTTCAGCGGTGGAAATGCTTTCTTTAGATCGCCAGAAAGTCGTGATTATGCCAACGGAGTATACAATAAAGACTCTGGTCTTGTAAAATTCCGTAATTGTTGCTGGTTTACCAATATAGATCATGGTCATAGACATGTTCCTTTAAAACTTATGACAAAGGCTGACAATATAAAGTATAGCAGACATAAGGAAATAAAGAGTGTTGGCTATAAACGTTACGACAACTATGATGCAATAGAAGTACCATTTACTGATGCTATTCCTAAAGATTGTAATGATATGATGGGTGTACCAATATCTTTTTTAGCTAAATATTGTCCTGAGCAATTTGAAATTGTTGGCATAACAAAAACCTGGTTTGGAATGGCAAATAAAACTTATCCAAAGCAAATACAAGTAAACAAAAATGGCACGAAGGCTGTTGTTACAAAACTAAATGATGGACCTGTTATAAAATTAGACAAACCTTTGGACGGGGACGTTTATTATATGGTTGATGGAGGCTGTTATATACAGACATATGCCCGTATCCTAATCCGCAAAAAACAATAACACTATGGAAGCAGAATTACAAACATATACTGTGAAGGAGCTGTGTGAAGGATTCACTTACAGCGACATCGACTGCAAAGGCTTGTATGGTTTGGCTGGCAAGCTGACGATACAGCCGGAATACCAGCGCAACTATCTGTATAGCGAGAATAACAGTAGGGCGGAGGCTGCGGTAATAAACTCCGTCTTGCATAAGTACCCGTTGGGACTGTTGTATTTCAACAAGCTGCCGGACGGACGGCTGGAGGTTCTCGACGGACAGCAGCGCATAACGAGTCTTGGCAGATATTTGATCGGCAAGTTCTCCATTATGAAAGGCGACATACCATATAAGTTTGATGCCCTTAATGAGGAAGACAAAGAGCTGATAGAAAATACAAAACTCCTGGCTTATATCTGCGAAGGTACGGAAGCGGAAATCAAGGAATGGTTTGAAATCATCAATATCGGCGGCATACGCCTCAACGACCAGGAGAAGCTGAATGCCGTCTATTCCGGACCGTTTGTCAGCGCAGCCCGCAAGGAATTCAGTAATAAGGAAGATGCCCGCGTGCAGAAATGGGGATGCTATATATCCGGTTCTGCCAACAGACAGGAGTTCCTGCAGGAAGCCCTAAACTGGGTGAGCCATGGAAATATCAAGGAATATATGCAGGAGCATCGCCGTGATGCTGATATCAACGAACTGAAGCTGTACTTCAATGATGTTATATCCTGGATTGAGCAGACCTTTGATGAAGTCTATCCTAAGATGAGAGGATTGAACTGGGGAGAATTGTACGAAAGATTCCATACTACGCCGTATAACCATGTTGAAGTGTCAGAGAAGGTAAAGGAACTGTATGACGACCCGTGTGTCGGCGACAAGAAGAATATCTTCGAGTATGTACTTGGCGGTTGCACGGACACAAGGCTTCTCAATGTTCGTGTCTTCGACGACAACATTAAGCGTAGGGTCTATAACCGGCAGACTGCCGAGGCCCGGGAAAAGCATATTAGTAACTGTCCCTTGTGTGCTATCGGTCATGACGCAAACAAAGAAAAGATCTGGAGACTTGCAGAAATGGATGCCGACCACGTTCAGGCATGGAGCAATGGAGGAGCTACAGATGAAAGCAACTGCCAAATGCTCTGCAGAACACATAACAGGGCAAAGGGAAACAAATAACCATATCAACTCCTCTTCCTCTTGTAGGGAGAGAGTTTTTTAGATAAATATTTTTTTTATATTCTTACCCTTACGCCCTTACTTTCCTGTCGAACAACCCCTTGCCTTGGTCGTCGAGTTCTATGGCTAAAGCTTGGACTATGGTCTTGTGCTTGTCGGCTTTGAAAGTAGGTTTATAGCTTTCTCTGTACCAAAGAAATATTGCCGGTTGAGTTTTCTGTATGTCAGTTGCCTTACGAGCTCGTCCATAGTTATGATTCCTTCAAGATATCGGTCAAGTTGGAATACTACGCCGTCGTCTGCTACCGGGCCAATGACAATGTCGTAGTTATGGTGGAAGGCATTTTTGTTGCTGTTTCTGTTTGATAAAATAAATTCAGCCCATTCTCTTGTTGGATTTTCAAACAGTAATACATTCAGGGTACCGTCTGTCAGGTGGTTCTCATTAAATAAGAAAGTCGTTACAGTCGGACTTCCGCTTCCTACAATACTTGTTCTCCTTTTTGCCATATCTACGGCTTGTTGGAATATGTCTGTGAGGTAGAATCCTTTACCGAAATCCTTGTTTGGTTTGCAAAAGCGGAAATCTATGTTCTCTATTTCGATATTCGAACCGTGATATAATTCAATCATGACAATCCTCCTCCGTTACGTTTACAGATTGTGGTCAAGTCGTCTACGGCATCATCGAACGAAAGCAGGTGTTCCGCTTCGTAATTGTCTTGAATAAAGTCGATGCCTTTATATCTTTTCAGATATGAGTAGGCTTGTTTGGAAGAAAGATTGAACTTCATTCCAAATTTGTCAATACAATATATTATATATGTAATTTTGTTGTCATTTCCCATAATCATCCAAGTTTCCCAAATCTTATTTCATTCTTCAAGAGTTCATAGTTGTATGCCGAACTTTGATAGTAAAGTCCTGTAGCTGTGTCTATCAGCTTTTCGTATAGGCTTGAGTTGTAGATACAGTCGAGTGCTTCTTCGAGCGAATACTTGAAGTCTTGCATAAGATATGATGTAATATCTTTTATGCGGCAGTTTGTCATGAATCTGATCTGACCTTCTGTGAGCTTTGATTCTTCCATGTTTTTTGGCTTGTTACGTCGCAAATATACGAATAATCCGTTGAAGCGGCAAATAAAACGGATGTTTCTCTCGGATTTCATCCGTCCATCGGCTTTCTTGCCGATTATGGGTTCCCGCCTATCTCACCCACACAGCATAATCCTCCTTGCGCGGCTTCGCCTCTGCCGGTTCGTTCAGCGCATAGCCAAGGGCAACGTGACCGATACCTTCGTAGTCGCCTTCTATTCCCCATTCCTTGAGCATCGCCTTGCCTTCGGCAGAAGAGAAAATCTCTTTTGCGCGATGAATCCAGCAGCAGCCAAGTCCGAGAGTATGGGCGGCGTTCATCAGATTGCCCATCACGAGAGAGCCGTCGTAAAGATATGTGGGGCGCTCCTTGTCGGCAAGCACGAGCAGGATGACGGGTGCTCCGTAGAATGGGTCGGAAGTGGTGCCCATTACTTCGGCGTTGAGTTTGGACAGACGGTCGCGCACGGCCTTGTTGGTAATTACCACTATTCGTGGCGACTGCATCCCCCTGCCGGTTGGAGCATACTCGCCGGCCGTTACAACCTCTTTGATAAGTTCATCACTTGGGATGCGTTCCGGGGCAAAGCTGCGCACACTACGGCGTGTCATAAGACATTTTATAGTTTCGTTTGTTGTCATAGTCATGATAATTTGTTTGTTGTCATTATGTTTCTTGTTACAAAGTTAAGTGTTGAGGCTGACATGAAGAAAACAAGTTAGTTAATGTTGGTTAATCAGATTTCTTCGGTTGTATTATGAAAAAGACAGGAGAAAGCATTTTCCTTTATGTTTCTCCTGTCTTTTTGCTTTATTGTCATTTTCTGTCTTATGCGTTCTTCCTCAACGGATTGAAGAGGTCGAATGATGCGTCCCAGTCTTTCCATACAGGTTCGCGTCCCAGTTCGCGCAGTCGCTTGTCGATGACCTTTGCCGTGCGTTCGTCGCTAACGCTGAACTGCTCAAGAGCCTGAGGATAAGTATGGTAGCCGCCGGGGTTCACCTTCGATTCGGCAGACATGGTGGTTACGCCGAGCGTAGCCATGTTGTCTCGGATGAAAGCCGGTTCACGGGTTGAATATGAAATGTCAACGTCGTGGTCGAATATTCGCATGGCGAATGTGGCCTGTGCCAGTTCGCGGTCGGTCATAAAGCAGTTAGGCTGGAAGCCTTCGTTCTGTGCCGGTCGCATACGAGGGAAGTTTACGCTGTATTTCGTGCGCCAATAGTGCTTCTGCAGATACCTCAGATGGTATGCCATCATTACCACGTCGGTGCGCCATTCCTTTTCCAGTCCTATCAGCACGCCCATTCCGATAGAGTGGACGCCAGCCTGTCCCATTCGGTCGAAGCCGTCGCAACGCCATTCGAAACGGCTCTTCATTCCCCTTGGGTGATAGAGCTTGTAGTTCTCTCGGTGGTAGGTCTCCTGGAAACATATCACGCCGTTCAATCCATGTCCGACAAGAGTGCTGTAGTCCTCTGTAGAGAGAGGCATCACCTCAATCTTGATGTTTGAGAAATACTTTTTGGCAATGTCTATCGCTTTGGCAAGATATGGTGTGCCAGCCTTTGCTGGGTTCTCTCCTGTTACGAGAAGTATGTTCTCGAACGGTGCCAGTTCCTTTATTGCCTTATACTCATTCTCAATCTGTTCTGGAGTGAGAATGGTTCGTGCCATGGGGTTCTCGCGGTGGAAGCCGCAGTATACGCATGAGTTTGAACAGGCGTTTGTTATATAAAGAGGTATGAACATCGACATAGTCTTGCCGAAGCGCTCTTCTGTGTATCGGCGTGACAGACGTGCCATCTCCTCCAGATATGGTTCAGCTGCCGGTGAGAGCAGCGCCATGAAGTCGTTAACGTCGCAATGGCTTTTGCCAAGTGCGCGGCGCACATCGGTAGAGGTCATGCTGGCTATCCGCTCGGTGGTCTCTTCCCAACTAATTTTGCTTAATTCATCTGAAAACATATTTCCTTATTCTTTTTTACAAGTCAATCACCATACTATCCATTGTGCTGAGGTTTATTGTCCAAAGCTTGTCAATCAGCGGCGAGCCGAATTCAGCAGCAAGCATCAATACCTGACATGCCTGAACGCTGCCTACTACGGCAGGCGTAGTGCCTACCACGGCCTTGCCCGGGTGTGGCATCTGTAGCATTTCTTGCTCGTCGGGGAAGATTGAGCGGTAGGTGCGTTCTCCTTTACACAATACGGCTACTTGACCTTCCATTGCTCGGATGGCACCATACACGTATGGTTTGTTTTGCCGTTCGCAAACATCGCTCACGATGTAGCGTGTGGCAAAGTTGTCCATTCCGTCAACAACGATGTCGTAGCCTTGTATCATTTTCTCGGCATTTTCTTCTGTCAGACGGAAAGGGTAAGCCTCAATCTCCACTTCGCCATTAAGCTTCTGGAGTCTTTGCTTTGCACATTCCGCTTTCTTTTGTCCTGTTTGTTCTTCCGAATAGAGCACTTGGCGGTGGAGGTTTGTAATGTCAACCACGTCGTCGTCGACAATTCCCAGTTTGCCGATGCCAGCTCCCGTAAGGTATATGGCGATAGGTGAGCCCAGTCCGCCCACACCAATCAGCAGGACTTTAGCCTTGCGTATCTTCTGTTGACCATCCTCGCCGATTTCCGGAATCATAATCTGGCGATTGTATCTTTCTGCCATTTGATATTTATTTTAATTTTCTTAGGTCGTGTGTAAGCTTGGCAGCACAGAAGTTCGGACCACACATCGTGCAGTATTCCCCGTCTGTATGTCCTGCTTCCTCGAAGTATTGAAGTGCCAGCTCCGGGTCGAGCGAGAGGTGGAACTGGTCTCTCCAGCGGAACTCGAAGCGTGCTTTCGACAGAGCGTTGTCGCGCACCATAGCTCCAGGATGCCCCTTTGCCAGGTCTGCCGCATGAGCAGCAATCTTGTATGTAACGACACCTGTGCGCACATCCTCCTTGTTGGGCAATGCTATATGCTCCTTCGGTGTGACATAGCAGAGCATAGCCGTGCCGAGCCATGCAATCTGTGTGCCTCCGATGGCAGATGTGATATGGTCGTAGCCGGGAGCGATGTCTGTTACGAGCGGACCGAGTGTGTAGAACGGTGCCTCATGGCAATGGTCAAGCTGTCGTTCCATGTTCTCCTTAATCTTGTGCAAAGGCACATGTCCCGGTCCCTCGATGAATGCCTGCACGTTCTTGTCCCATGCACGCAGTACGAGTTCGCCCATAGTGTCGAGTTCGGCAAACTGTGCTTCATCGTTAGCATCGGCAATACATCCCGGGCGCAGACCGTCGCCAAGCGACAGAGCGACGTCATATTGAGCCACGATGTCGCAGATGTCATCAAAGTGCTCATAGAGGAAGCTCTCCTGGTCGTGAATCAGACACCACTTGCTCATGATGCTTCCGCCGCGGCTTACGATGCCGCACAGGCGCTTGTCTGCCAAGTGTACGTTGTGTCTTCTTATTCCGGCATGGATAGTGAAGTAGTCAACTCCCTGCTCACATTGTTCGATAAGCGTGTCGCGATAAACCTCCCAGTTGAGGTCTTCCACCTTGCCGTTGACCTTTTCCAGGGCCTGATAGATAGGTACTGTGCCTACAGGCACCGGACAGTTGCGTACGATCCACTCTCGTGTTTCGTGGATATTGTCGCCTGTAGAGAGGTCCATAAGTGTGTCGCCTCCCCATTTGCACGACCACATAGCCTTGTCTACCTCTTCTTCGATGCTCGAAGTAGTGGCAGAGTTGCCGATATTGGTGTTTATCTTGACGAGGAAGTTCCTTCCGATAATCATCGGTTCGCTTTCCGGATGGTTGATGTTGGCAGGTAGCACGGCACGTCCGCGTGCAATCTCGTCGCGCACATATTCCGGAGTGATGTGGGTCTTGATGCCCAGTTCCTCGCAGTTCATGTTTTCGCGGATGGCAACATACTCCATCTCGGGCGTTACGATGCCAGCCTTGGCGTAAGCCATCTGCGTGATGTGTTTGCCAGCCTTTGCGCGTCTTGGCAACTGTATATGCTCAAAGCGCAGCTTGTCGAGCGAGTGGTCGGCAAGTCTCTGCTTTCCGTATTCGCTTGTTATCTCAGCAAGCTGTTCCGTATCGTTGCGGTCCAGGATCCATTGCTGGCGTATGCGTGGCAAACCTTTCTTGAGGTCAATCTCAATGTTCGGGTCGCTGTATGGACCGCTTGTGTCGTAGATATAAACCGGCTCGTTAGGAGTCATGTGTGGCAGTCCCTTCTCGTCGCGAATTACGGTGGGAGTGAGGTTAACCTTAGTCATTCCTACTTTGATTTCAGGGAAGAGCTTGCCCTGCATATACGCCTTTTCTCTCTTGGCGTAGGCTTTATTGTCTTGTGGCATAATTATGATATGTCGTTAAAATTGGTTGCTGATAAGTTCTTTTATATTATTCGTTGAGGAAGGCTGTAAGCGGAGAGCTTGCCTCAGCACAGTCGCTGATGGCTCCGAGTCCAGCCTCATAAGCGCGTCTGCCGCATACGACAGCCTCTTTGAATGCCGTAGCCATTTCCACAGGGTTTCCTGCCACGGCGATAGCGGTATTTACCAGGCAAGCGTCGGCGCCCATCTCCATTGCTTCGGCGGCATGGCTTGGTGCTCCTATTCCGGCGTCAACCACTACTGGTACTGTAGACTGCTCGATGATAATCTGCAGGAAGTCCTTCATTCTCAGTCCTTTGTTCGTTCCGATAGGAGCTGCCAGAGGCATTACGGTAGCTGCTCCAGCTTCTTCGAGATGCTTACAGAGCGTTGGGTCAGCCTGGCAGTAAGGCAATACCACGAATCCCTGCTTCACCAGCTCTTCCGTTGCCTTCAGAGTCTCCACGGAGTCTGGCAGCAGATAGCGTGGGTCGGGGTGAATCTCCAGCTTCAGCCAGTTGGTGCCGAAAGCCTCTCTTGACATCTGTGCTGCGAAGATAGCTTCTTCGGCGTTGCGTACTCCGCTGGTGTTAGGCAGCAGTTGGATGTTTGGGTTCTGCACGATGTGCGACAGCAGGTCGTCATGCTCGTCGTTAAGCTCGATGCGTTTCATGGCTACAGTCACCATTTCCGTTTCCGAAGCCTTGATAGCTTCAGCCATCAAGTTGTTGTTGTTGAATTTTCCTGTACCTAAAAACAGGCGTGAGTTGAATTCACGTCCTGCAATGACAAGTTTCTCCATAGTTTCTTTATATGTTATTAAATATTGGTTTAATTAGTTCTATACCTTATTATATATGCTATCCTCCGCATACGGCTTTGATGATGACGATGTTGTCATCGTCTTTCAGCGCGGTCTGTTGCCAGTCGGTGCGCGGTATCATGCGGTTGTTAACGGCTACTGCCACTCCTCTTTCGGGCAGCGACAGCTCTTTAGCCAAATCAAGAAGAGATTTAGCCTGTACATCGGTTTCCTTGTTGTTGATTCTAATTTTCATAATTCCCCCAGAATAGGTTGTTAGACAAATATGACAACCTCACTTCGGGCGCTTTGTGTATTTGATGCTTTCTGTTGTTTTCGGAAAACAGATAAAGCCCCTAATTCCGTGTGTCTTGGCGATGCCAAACAGGAAGTAGGGGCTTTAGCAAATAATGAAGTTATATCATTTTCCCTTCGGCAGCATTATCCGCATCAGGTTCTATGGGTATAATCTCAGCTGAATCACTCAGCACCCCGTGATAGTTCTCTGTTGCAAAGGAAACAATAATATTTTAATCTTGCAAGTTTTTTATAGCTTTTTAAGGTTCATCCGGAATATGGAGTGATAGGATATCTAAATGAGCATTAACAAAAACAATAAAAACAC
>ENA-ORNT01001132-ORNT01001132.1-human-gut-metagenome-genome-assembly--contig:-NODE-1132-length-18266-cov-4.046291_pt1 | contig 18266 bp, 21 predicted proteins | sample MGYA00242120_ERZ509032 | MGnify/ENA primary metagenome ERZ509032 (study PRJEB26280, sample SAMEA2338729) | human gut metagenome | biome: human gut; feature: human-associated habitat; material: faeces...
TTTATTAATTAACCATAAATGTGTCTATCTATATCAGTATAAGTCACTCCTCCTTAAAAATGATACATTGACACTTTTTCTCGATAAAAACTTTTCGTTGTTGTGCTCTACCCTCAGATGCTATTTCGAAGGTAGAAAGGAACTTTTTGAGGGCTTGAAAATCATGTACTTGGAGCATGAATGGGTCAAGCGTCCTGTTATCTACCTAAGTACATGGTCGATCCAAAGATTTGCTTTTGTTGCGAGCAAAAAGAAAGTGACCTGCCTGGCGTTGGAGTTCTCCAAGGAGAGTAGGGGATTGAAAGACTGGGAGATAGTGGAATAATAGCAAATATTTTCCTCAGTTTCTCTTGATCTATCAGTAAAAACCAACAAAAAAGGTCGAAACCTTTGGTGTTCTCGCAGAAAATGCTTATTTTTGCAGCGCTAACAGAAAGTTTTTAAATCAATTATGATGATACAAATAGCAAATCCTATTTATGATTCAGTCTTCAAATACCTGATGGAAGACGAGCGAATCGCGAAAACATTGCTTTCTGCATTGTTGAAGAAAGAGGTTGTGGCTGTAGAAATGCGCCGCAACGAGTACACAAATGGTGTGCGAGACAATATCTCCATGTTTCGTATAGACTTCGGTGCACATGTGAAGGAACCTGATGGAACCATCCGCTTGGTTCTCATTGAACTTCAGAAGACGTGGTTGGAGACGGAGACCTTGCGTTTCCGACAATATCTAGGTGCGCAGTACAGCAACCCAGAGAATGTGCCGAACGAGAACAACAAGGACGGCTATGCCATTCCGATGGTAGCCATCTACTTGCTGGGACATCGTGTCGGTGACATCAATGTGCCAGTGCTCTATGTCAAACATAAAGCGTACGATTATGACGGCAATGTAGTGACCGATGGCATTCCCGACCCATTTGTGGAGAGTCTAATCCATGACAGCATCATCGTACAGATACCTCTCCTTCATGGTCAAGTAAATAATCGATTGGAGAAAGTATTAAGTGTGTTTGACCAGTCACAGAAGAATGGCTCGGACCGTCATGTCTTGAATGTCAACGACACACCGTTTGATGATGACGATGACATGCAGTATTTGCTTCGTCGTCTCTTGATGGCTGCCGCCAATGCTCAGTTGCGTCAAGAAATGAATGTGGAGGATGAGTACTTCAAGGCTCTGGAGGATCGTGACACAGCTTTGATGATGAAAGACAAAAAGTTGGCGGAGCAGGCAGAACAGTTGGAGCAGAATAAGGCTGAGTTGGAGCAGAATAAGGCTCAGTTGAGAACAATGGCTCTTTTGTTGTCAAATTCTGGAATGAGTGTTGAGGAGATAGCCAATTCTGTAGGTATGCCTCAAGACCAAGTCAAGCTCTTGCTGAATAAGTAAAATGCTTAGGACTTAAATGGTAATAAATTAGCCGCCAAACCACCATGACCGATGCTCCAAATAGTAGAGGTCAAGCTCCAATCGGCGCAGCATCTTCTCCTGAGCAACTTACTACCTTTTCAACGTTTATCTTTTACAGTGGTGAAAAAACTTTTGTAATAGACAAATTTCCCCCTTAAATATTTGTGGATATGGCATAAAATTTGTAATTTTGCAAGAAAAAGGAGAAAATATGAAATCTAAGTTTCCTTTGGGCATCCAAACCTTCTCGGAAATCATTTCTGGGAATTACCTGTATGTCGATAAGACAGCATGGGTGTATGAGTTGGCCCATTATGCCAAATATCAGTTTCTGAGTCGTCCACGACGATTCGGAAAATCCTTGTTGGTGTCAACAATGCAGGCTTATTTTGAAGGACGAAAGGAATTGTTCAAAGGACTTGACATTGACGGCTTGGAGAAAGAATGGATTTCATATCCTGTCATTCATATAGACTTGAGTGCAAGTAAGTATTTCAAATTGCTAAACTTGCATGTGGCATTAGATGGAATTCTGTCAGAGTATGAGCGCATTTATCATATTGAAGTAGATAAGGCCTATTCGGATGTCTATAGCAGTAGATTGAAAAATATCATCCTTTCAGCTTCGCAGCAGACTGGAAAGAAAGTTGTCGTGCTGGTTGATGAATATGATGCTCCTATGCACGATTCTATGAAGGATGAAAAGCTTCAGGAGGAAATTCGTGAGATCATGCGTGATTTGTTCAGTCCGTTAAAGCAGCAAGAGGCTAATCTTCGTTTTGTGTTCATTACAGGCATTTCTAAGTTTAGTCAGCTGAGTATATTTAGTGAATTGAATACTCTCAAGATATTGACGTTGAAGGATGAGTATGCTACAGTTTGTGGCTTTACAGAGTCGGAGTTGCAAGAAAACTTTAAGGAAGAAATTCAAGACCTTGCGACAGCCAACCATATTTCGTATGACCAGGCTATGGATGCGTTGCGTGCTCACTATGATGGTTATCATTTTACAGCGTCTTCACCTGGTATTTATAACCCTTATAGCATCATCAATGCGCTGGATGACAAGTCGTTTAATAACTATTGGTTTTCTTCTGGAACTCCTACAGTTTTGGTGGATTTGTTACAAAAGAAAGGGCTTGATATGTTGCAAGTAGATGGCATTTGGGCTTCTGCTTCACGTTTTGATGTTCCTACGGAGAAACTATCGGATCCAATTCCTGTGTTGTATCAGAGTGGCTATCTGACCATAAAGGAATACAATGCAGATAGAAAGCAATATCTGTTGGGTTTCCCAAATGAAGAGGTTCGCAAGGGCTTTTCTGAAAGTCTTTATCGTTATTATGCTTCAGATGCTTATGGAGCCTACGATGACTTGGTGGCAAGTTATGATGATGCCATCTTAAAGCATGATGACATGGAGTCATTCTTGCCTCATCTGAAGACTTTCTATGACAAGTTCCCATATACGTTGGTCAATAATAATGAGCGTCATTACCAAGCCGTATTATATACTATATTTTGTATGCTTGGGGCAGATATAGTTCCTGAGCATCAGACTTCAAATGGAAGGATTGACTTGTTGCTGCGAACCAGCAAGAGTGTCTATATCTTCGAGTTGAAATATGGCAAGGATGCAGGAGTGGCAATAAATCAAATTCATTCCAATCGCTATGCCGCTTCTTTTGCTGATGAGAAAAGAAAGGTGTACCTTGTGGGGATTAATTTTTCTAAAGACCAGCGTACGATAGATGCTTGGAGTTTGAAAACAGCAAATTTCCAAACACGATGTTGATGAAGGTCTTAACGAGTATCTTCGTGTCAAACCACCATGACCGATGTTCCAGATAGTAGAGGTCAAGCTCCAGTCGGCGCAGCATCTTCTCCATGGTGTCGGTGTGTCCATTCTTTTGAATCATGCAAATATTTTCTGCAGTTTCTCTCGATTTATCAGCAAAAACCAACAAAAAAGGTCGAAACCTTTGGCGTTCTCGCAGAAAATGCTTATTTTTGCCCAAGAATCAAATACATTATTCATTATGACAACAATATCAAGTGAGCATTCTAATAATGCAGTAATCAAGTCGATTCAAGCTAAAGCAGAGTCGATTATGCCGAAAGATGCTAAGGTTATTCTTTTGGGGTCTCGTGCTCGTAAGGATGCCAAGGTTGATTCCGACTGGGATATTCTTGTGCTTTTGAACAAAGAGCATGTCGTCGAGCAAGATCATGATGACTTTGCCTACCCATTGTGGGAGTTAGGCTGGCAATTCAATCAAATGATTCACCCTATTGTTTATTCCATGAATGAGTGGGACAAACGAAAAGGCAGTCCTTTTTATAATAATGTCGAGCAAGAAGGTATTGTATTATGTTAGATAGTCAACAGCGAAGAGACATTATCCAATATAGGATAGAAAAGTCTTATAAGAGTCTAGAAGAAGCGACTGCTGTTGCTAAGCTTCAGTATTGGAATCTTACGGGTAATAGATTGTATTACTCCGTATTCCACATGGCGTCTGCATTGCTGTTGAATAAGGGAATGTCTGCAAAGACTCATGCAGGAGTGATACATTTCAGTAAATCTCCATGGTGTCAGTGTATCCGTTGTAGAGCGTGGCTTAAAGAGAGCAAATCTTAAATTCTTTTGGTTCCTTGCCAGTTTTGAGTTTGTACTCTTCTCTTAGCACCTTTTCTAGGACGAGAAGGCGTTCTGCTTTGCGTTTAAGAGATTTCCTATATCTTTTGATAAGTTCTTCTCTTTTTGTTTGGGGTTCATTCATAATAAAATTATTAAATTACAACGTAAAGATAGTGCAGTCTATCTTTTTCTGCAAAGATATGCCTTTCTTTTGAATCATGCAAATATTTTCCTCAGTTTCTCTTGATTTATTAGCAAAAACGAACAAAAAAGGTCGAAACCTTTGGCGTTCTCGCAGAAAATGCTTAATTTTGCCAATGATTTTTGCATTAAAAAGAAAGGTTATGGATACATTAGCAATAAATAATTTAACAGTTACTCCTTTGGAAGCTCTTTGGGCATTGTTTAAAAGCCAGCCAAAACCAGTTAGGAAGGCCTTTGCGAAAAAGCTAATAGAAGAGGATGTCGAGTCTGCGACTTTACGTCAACAGTTAGAAGTAAAGCAAAGCTTAACACAGGCATTTCGTGAACTGAAAGCTGCTGAAAAGTCGAATTCCGAACTTCCCAATGCTAGAGATTTATTCAGATGAAAGCCAATATGATAGTTGATATTAAATATTTGCCTGAGTTTGAGCGTCGAGCCAAAAAAATGGCAAAAAAGTATCGGTCTTTTATTGAAGATTATGATAAGTTCTTGGGTTCTTTAGAGGAGAATCCATTTCAGGGAACCTCTTTAGGTATGGGCGTATATAAAACTCGTATGGCAGTCTTGTCAAAAGGAAAAGGAAAAAGTGGTGGTGTACGAGTGCTGACTTACACAGTTCAAAAAGTAAATCCAGAAAAGATAGTCATTACTCTTTTGTCGATTTTTGATAAAAGTGACATAGAAAATGTAAGTGATGGCTATATTAAAAGTTTGGTGAAAGAGGTAAAAAATCAATATGAGGATTGATAGCAGCTATCTGTATTTTAGATACTTGTGCTAATAAATATTAGCCGCCAGGAAGGGATGCATCATCATCCTCTTCCTGGTGGCTATTCTCTTTCTGCCAAATTTCTTAGAATTTCTTTCCAAACACGATGTTGATGAAGGTCTTGACAAGAATCTTCGTATCAAACCACCATGACCGATGCTCCAGATAATAGAGGTCAAGCTCCAGTCGGCGAAGCATCTTCTCCATGGTGTCGGTGTATCCATTGTAGAGCGTGGCGTAGGATGTCACCCCCGGACGAATCTGGTAGAGACACGGATAGCGAGCATCATGCTCCATGATTTGGTCGATGTAGAACTTGCGCTCCGGACGAGGACCGATGAACGCCATGTCTCCGATGAAGACATTCCAAAGCTGGGGCAACTCATCGAGGTGATGTGCTCGCAAAAACTTCCCCACCTTGGTGAGGCGAGGGTCGCCACTTACCTCCAACAGGTCGGGACCATCCTTCTCGGCATCCACCCTCATGCTACGAAACTTGTAGATGAAGAAAGGCTTGCCATGCAGTCCGATGCGCTCCTGCTTGTAGATGACAGGCAAGCCATCCTCCATGCGGATGGCAAGAGCTATCACCAGGCATACAGGCGAGAATATCACCAAACATAGTGCAGCTATGATGCAATCAATAATTCTTTTCATGCCTTATTTCTCATTGGTGATTTCGCCAGAAGCAATGGTGCACTGCTGGATGCGTTTCGTCAGTACTATATGGAATATCGTGTAAATCACAACGTCTATAATAAACATATAAGTGATGTTGCAATTCAGATAATCAAAACTAACTAAGTTGATGCACACAAATAATAGTTCAAGGCAAAGAATGCCAACGAGAGCTTGGTGCTGGTTGAGCCCCGCTGCCATCATCTTGTGATGGATATGGCTCTTGTCAGCATCGAAGATAGGCTTGTGTGCTCTCAAACGATGGATAATCACTCTTACCACATCAAAGGTTGGAACGATGAGGAAACTATAAGCCAATACGATTCTCTCAGGTGAGAATGGCATGACACGTGGGTCGTTTCTCAGTGCCTTGACGAAAAGAAAACCCAAGATGAATCCCAAGGTCAGACTTCCAGAGTCTCCCATGAAAATCTTTCTGTTTTTGTTTGGGTCACCCCATATATTAAAGTATAGATATGTCACAAGAATGCCAATCAGTCCAGCGATAAGGATGGCATAGACAATCAGACCATTGTGGATGAAGCAATAAGCGAAGCCAGCCAATGCGATGATAGACAAGCTAGCAGACAAACCATCGATACCATCGATGAGGTTCATGGCATTGTCGATGAATACGATGGTGAGAATGGTGAGAGGGAACCCCATATAATAAGGTATAGCATGAATGCCGAATAGACCATACAGATTGTTGATGTACAGACCGCAGAAGGGGAGGATGCAAGCAGCGATAATCTGCGTGGCAAACTTCACCTTGGCATCTAGACCGATCAAGTCGTCCACGATTCCCGTAGAATAGATGATGAGGAGGCTGATGAGCAATCCGAGTGTCCAAGTGCTGATGGTGATTTTGGCATCTACGCTTTGCGTACCCATGATGATGGTGACGATAAAAAACGAAAGCAACATACTAGGCATGAAGGAAATACCGCCTAGTCTTGGAACCAAACATTTATGTACCTTTCTTTGGTTTGGCATATCGTATAAGTTCTTTCTCTTGCAGAAGTTGAGTAAAGCAGGTATAAAGAAAAAACCACAAATGGAGCTAAGTAGAAATGCTCCTATGATGGCTATAGTATATTCTAACATATCCCTTAATATATTGAGTTTTAATGTTGTTTTATTTTCTTTTATATTAATAACTATGAAATGTCATTAATATTGCATCGAAAGAGCGGAAAATGAAAACCGCCAGAAAGAAATGCGATTCTCTCTGGCGGATATACTTCTTTTATATTTTGAATTTTTTCTTTTCTATGAGAAGATACTTTATCTCAATTTACCCATTTTTCTATTTGTATTCCAGTAATTCTTGAATAATGTTTTATATTATTTGTTACCATTGTGAGATTTTTGGCTACGGATGTGCAACCTATGAGCAAATCAAAATCCTCAATTCCCATACCGATGCTTTTTAAACGAAATCTCTCCTTGGCATAAATATTTATTGCGGCAGAGAACGGTACAACATTGACGCAAGATAAAAAACGATCTAGTAGTTCTTTGTTTTCTTCGTATCTGCCACCGCAATAATTACCATATTCTAATTCTGCAACTGTAACCTCTGATATATATATGTTCTCAGGTGAAATTGTTGCTAAATGTTGCGCGATTCCCTTTTGGTTCCTGAAAAGGTACACAACTATGTCAGTGTCTAATAAGTAACCTTTCATAGCGAAATTTCTGAATTGGAAGTTCTTGCAGCATGAATATCTTGGATAATCTGAGAGGTGGAGCGTTCATCTTGCCATTTGCCTGCAAAATTATCAACCCACGATGACGTTGTAGAAACCTTTGGGGCTTTCTTCATCTTGCTCACTACTTCCCACTTCATCCTTGCTGCCAATTCTTTGAAAAAAGTCAGATCTGCAGAAGGAATGTAATAGCTTATACCATCTGATAAAACGGCTGTATTCATATATCAATATTTTTAGTTTACGTTGCAAAGATATGCTTTTCTTTTGAATCATGCAAATGATTTGAGAAGTTTCTTCTGTTTTGGGAAGAAAAAATGAAAATAGCCGCCAGGAAGAATGCTGTTGGCATTGTCTTCCTAACGGCTTTATATTATTCAAATTCCTTCTTTACCTCTTCAATGCTCATACTTACTGCCATGTCATTAATGGTTTTCGGATAAACATCGTTCTCTATCTTATCGTAGATATCACGACAATTTTCCTCACCATGTTTCTCATTTTCATTCCATTCATCCCACTTAATCCAATATCTCCCACTTTTGCCTCCTTCAATGTCAATGTCTTCTAATATTTTTTGAAAGATTTGACTTAAATCAGATGAATAATCTTGTTCTTTTCTATAAGCGTTGACACAGTGAATTGCCCAATATGGTTTGCCTGAATTACCATATTCGTTATCTCCATTTCCGTTCTAGCATCCAATCTTTACATATTCTTCTTTTTCGTTTATTGTAACTTTAACAAGAAAATAAACACCAGTGTTGTCCTTACGAACCTTTGGACAAACTTCATTTAATATGTCATACCATGCGTCAACTTTCAATTCTGCAATCAAAGACTTAAATGCTTCTTGTACAGCATCTACATTTGATAATTTTTGTTTTGCAATTTCTAACTTGTCTCCTGCAGATAAGTCGTCCTTAAAGATAGTCTTTTCTAAATAGGTCTTAATTTCCATAATTAATTTGTTTGGATAGTTAATGTTATATAGTTTCTTTATGTAATCAGCAAAGAGTGTCATTGAAGAGATCAATAATGTCTGCCTTGATTCAATTAGCCCTACAGTCGATAAAATCCATTCTGCGAATTGCTCATCAATAGCAATTGTATGGGGAAGGTAACTCTGTGAATACTCTGTACATTTATCACATTGGGCATACTTGCACTTTTCTATTGTTTCCACAGCATCACACCAACAGGTTGTTTTGTTATTGGTGGCACATACGGGATTGGCAAAGTCTTGATACCCATTCTTTCTTTCGTTAAAAAAATGTGGCGATTTGCAATATATGCAGCGATTCTTAGTTATAATATTAAAATGCTTATGTAATTTAGAAAATCAGCGCACAGAATGAAAATATCAATTATAACAGCAACTTTTAATAGTGGCAAAACAATTGTAGATACGATGGTGTCTGTATTGCGTCAAACCTATACAAACTTTGAGTATTTAGTGATAGATGGCGGCTCTTCTGACGATACTATAGAAAAGGTGAAGAGTTACGAACCTCGGTTCGGCGACCGACTGAGATGGGTTTCAGAAAAGGATAGGGGAATCTATGATGCCATGAACAAGGGAATCAAGATGGCGACAGGCGATGTTGTTGGCATTCTTAATTCAGATGATTATTATACGGATATTGATATTTTGCAAACTGTAGCAGATACTTTTGAAAGCAATAATCAAATAGATGCTCTTTATGGTGATATACATTTTGTTAGAGATGGTGCGCCAGATAAGTGTGTGCGCTACTATTCCTCTCGAATGTTTAGTCCTTTTTGGTTGAGATTTGGTTTCATGCCAGCGCATCCTTCTTTTTATTGTAAGCGAGAGGTCTTTGAAAAAGCTGGACTTTATAGCCTTGATTATAAGATAGGGGCAGACTATGAGATGATGGTTCGATTGTTCAAAAAGTATAGAATTAAGAGCCTATATATCAATAAGGATTTTGTAACTATGCGTACAGGTGGTGCTAGTAATAACAATGTCCGTAGTCGTATTACGCTTATAAACGAAGATGTAAAGGCTTGTAAGGAAAATTGGGTCTATACAAACAGTTTGTTCGTAATGATTAAATATCTGTATAAAGTCTTTGAATTTCGATTTTAGCAAGTAGATATTTAAAGATTGCCTATTGTGACTAATTTAGAATACATTTGTTCAGTTAAATGTTATGGAGATGAAAAAGTATATCGCTATATTTATGTTTATTTTTTTCGCCTTTTGCGGATACGCTAATGACAGCACTAAGGTGGCATCGCCGTTTTCGGCTTCCTTGGAATTGACCACTAAGTACATGTGGCGTGGCATCGAGTACGGAACGGCACCGACAGTTTTCCCCATGATAGGCTATGGCTACAAGGGCTTTAATGCCTTTGCCATGGGAGCTTACGCCGTCAATGGCAGTCATCAGGAGGTGGATATGGGGGTATCCTATTCCAACAGCGGCTTTACCGTTGGTGTGTCTGATTATTACTATCCTTCTGCAGTAGGCGAGAAGGATGGCTACTTCAAGTTGAGCAACCGCAGTACCGGGCATTGGGTGGAGGCCTACGCTATATGGAGCGGAGATAAGATTCCACTTTGGATTACACTTTCCACGTATGTGTTTGGTGCGGACAAGAATGAGGAAGGCAAGCAAATGTATTCCTCTTATGCCGAGGTAGGCTATACTTACGCCTTCAATGACAACAATTCCATGGCACTCTGCGTGGGAGCCAACTTGAACAAGGGCTTCTATACGGACAACAAGAGTGGCTTTAGTGTTGTCAACATCAACGCCAAGTACAGCACAGCATTCAAGTTTGGCAAGTTTAAGTTGCCAGTGAGTGCCAGTTATGTCCTGAATCCTTACAAGAACAAGTCGTTCTTTACCATGTCACTTTACTTTGGAGTATAATGAAAACAGCAGTTATTTTATCAGCTAGATGGGACAAGAATACTCAATTGCCTTATCCTTTGCGCCCATTCCACGAAGACGTGTGTTTGATAGACCGCACGATTGAGGCTTTGGAGGCTCTCGGCTACTCAAACATCCTTTTGGTGGTGGGATGGCAGGCGCAGCTCTATCAGAAATATTCCTCTGATTCCGTGCGCCTTGTGCTCAACACAGACTATAAGTTTACCTCTTCCATGGGTTCTCTTGCCGTTGCTGCCCCCTATATCCACGAGGATTTCCTGTTGGTGGAAGGCGATACCTTCTATGAGTACAAGGTGCTGAAGGCTTTGACGGAAACAGAAAATGAGAATTGCCTTGCCATCACGGAGGAGTCGGGCAGTGGCGATGAGGCATTTGTGGAGACTCGCCATGGCTTTGTCACCAAGGTGAGCAAGGACAGACATCAGATATGCAATTTCGAGGGTGAGCTGTTGGGCATCGCCAGAATCTCCAAGGAGGTGCTGGATGTGATGCTGCAGAAATGGGAGCGAAGCAACAATCCATACCTAAACTATGAGTATCTGCTGCTTGATTCCACGGATGTGCTCGACAGACCCTACATCAAGTTCTCCAACTTGATATGGGGTGATGTCGATTGCGAGGAAGACTTCAGCAAGCTATGCAACTACATCTATCCAAGGCTCAGGAGAAAGGAGAATCCATTCGACTATGAGAACCTTGTGTCATATTTGAAGGTGATTTTCCCTAATGAGCAGATAGAGAACGAGGTGCGGATTACGCAGATCGGTGGTATGTCCAACAAGAACTTCAAGGTGGTGAAGGGCTGCTCTGAATACGTGCTTCGTGTGCCGGGCAATGGCTCGGAGGGCATGGTGGTGCGCAGCAATGAGGAACAGAACTCTATGCAGGCTTGCAAGATGGGCATCAATCCACCTGTGAGATATTTCAATGCCAAGAACGGAATCAAGTTGGCTGACTATGTGAAGAATGCCGAGACCTTGAACGGCGCAACCATCCAGCGTACTTCCAACATGGATAAAATCGTCAAGATATTCCAAACCTTGCACCATTCGCACGTGCGCTTTGGCAATGAGTTTAATGTGTTCAATGAAATCTTGAACTATGAGCACTTGCTGGAGAAAGCCAATGGAAGAATGTATGATGGCTATGAGCCATTACGTGAGAAGGTGTTCCGACTGGAGGAATACCTGAATGGCTTGGGCGTATCGGTCAAGCCTTGTCATAACGATCTCGTGGCAGAGAACTTCCTAAAGGCAGAGGATGGAACCATCTATCTGATAGACTGGGAGTATTCGGGCATGAACGACCCAATGTGGGACATCGCTGCCTTGTTCCTGGAAAACAACTTCACCGATGAGAACCAGGATTATTTCCTCTCTCACTACTTTGAGGGGAAGGAGCCTGCCAATGCACGAAAGAAGATATTCGCCTACCAAATCTTAATGGACTATCTCTGGACTGTATGGACTTGCATCAAGGAAGCACAGGGCGATGACTTCGGTACGTACGGAATGGACAGATACACTAGGGCAATCAATAACTTAAAGAAAATAGAACTGTAATGAAAGCAAACACATCTGCGCTGATGCGCAAGGGCTACACCACCGGTGTGCTCTCAGGCATGACCTGGGGCTTGGACACGGTGTTGATCGGCGTGGCCATGGCCATGTCTCCATTCGTGGAAAATCCAGTACTCCTCATAGGAGGAACTTTTATCTGTAGTATGCTTCATGATGCGTTTGCTGCATTGTGGATGCTGGTCATCATGGGCTGCAAGGGCAGGTTGAAAGATCTTCTTCCTGCCATCAAGTCGAAGGATGGACTTTATTGTGCCTTGGGTGCCTTGTTTGGCGGTCCGCTCGCCATGACGTTCTACATGATTGCGATAGCCAAGGGAGGCGCAGCGCTCACAGCCACCGTCACGGCTTGCTATCCGCTTCTGGGTTCAGCCATGGCCATGGTCATCTTGAAGGAGAAAGTTCGTTTGCGTGGCTGGCTGGGTCTGCTGATTTGCATCCTGGGCATCATCTATATTGGCTATACGCCTGAGAGCGAGACGGACGTGAATGTGGTGGGCGGCATCATGTTGGCAGCCGTGGCAGCCATCGGTTGGGCTACTGAAGGCGTGGTCTGTGGCTATGGCATGAAGGCAGGCAATGTTGATCCCCAGATGGCGCTGCTTATCCGTGAGCTGACCTCAGGCATAGTCTATATCTTGATTGTGGCTCCAATCATGGTGGGAGGTTATAGTGACATGGTGACGGGCACGATGGCTGTGTTCTCAGATACGGCTTGTTGGCTGACCCTGTTCTTCACAGCCTTGATCGGAATGATTTCCTTCTTCTGCTGGTACACTGCCATCGACCTGATTGGTGCGGCGAAGGCGCTTTGTCTGAACGTGACCTATTCCTTCTGGGCGGTGGTGTTCACCTTCATTATTGTGGGCAGTACCTTGTCTGTCAATATCATCGTGGGTTCCATCATGGTGGTGGCTGGAGTCGCCGTGGCAACCTTGGTATCTAGGAAGAAAGATAACAAACAATAACTATGAATGCAATTATTTTGGCGGCAGGCATGGGAACCCGCCTGCGCCCTTTGACTAGCGACCGTCCGAAGTGCTTGGTGGCGGTGAATGGTGTTCCCATGGTGGAACGTCAGATTCAATTCTTGAAGGAGAAGGGGATTGATGACATCACCCTTATTTCTGGCTACAAGGCTGAGGCTTTGGATTTTCTCAAGGATAAGTATGGCGTGGATATCGTCTTCAACGATAGGTATGACACTTGCAACAACATCAACTCGCTCTATATCGTCAGGGATCGCTTTCATGACACGTATGTCTTGGAGGGTGATGTCTATATGGACAAGAACGTGCTGCTTTCAGAAGTCAACCATTCCACTTACTTCGCTCGCAAGAAGAAGTATGAGAATGAATGGGGATTGGAAGTGGATGCTGAAAATCGTCTGACTCATATCAATATCGGAGACGGTGAGGGTTACTTGATGAGTGGCATCTCTTATTGGAAGGCTGAGGATTGCGAGAAGATCATCAAACATATGGAAGAGGTATATGCCACTAAGGATTACACCAATTCCTATTGGGACAACATGGTGCTTGACATCTATCCTGAGTTGGATGTTCGGGTGAGAGAGATTGATGGCATCTATGAGATTGACACACCAGAGGAATTGAAAGAGGTGGAGAAATGTATAAGTATTTAATCCTATCTGCCTTTCAAAAGAAACGTGGATGGAGAACTTTTTCAATGTCCTCCATCCACATTTCTTTATATAGACAATAATATTCTGTAATAATTGTAAAATCGTAGTATTCTTACTTATTCTCTGTCCAGTTAAATGTATGATATTTTGCCAATTGCTTATTCATATATTTCTTGTCTGATATTGCTTGGATTCTTTCTGTTATTTTTTCTGGCAAGAGTATCTTGATGTATTGTAAAAGAAGAGACTTTGCTTTTTTGAAAGAGGACATCTTGAAATTTACGTATGGAATAGGCGTATGCCAATTGCTGCCATAGTTGAATTCCAAGTATTTAATATAGTCTCTTGGTGCTTGGAATATGGCTTCTTGAAATTCTATGGGTGCAGTGTCCTCCAACAAAGCCTTTGGATATATGTCCATGCAGCAATACGATAGAGAAGGATTCTTTGGATAGTCATCAAAGAAATAAAAGTCTATGTATTCACCTTTTCTAATAATAGACAAAAAACCTCTTGATTCAAATCTTGCAATTTCAAAACCATGTTCTCTTAACTCAAACAGTAGTGACAAGAATTTAGGCATGTCCTTTTTCATCATTATCAAGTCGATGTCTTCATCGTGGCTGATGAAATCATGTTCTCTAACCGCGCCAAGCAGAGTTCCATAGGCAAGAAGGAACAAAACGTGGTTTTGGTCGAGTATATTTTTCAAGAGCAACAAGTTTTCTTTTGCTATTGCTTTGTTGATGGGTTTGATTCCAAGGAATATAGGTATGTATTTATAATGATAAATCCCCTTTGGAGTGTTGATTTTTAATTTCATACTTGTTTTATTTTAATAGTTTCTTAATTTTCATTTTTAATGAGAAAGGCAATAATCGCTTGACTTTTTCATAAAATGTATCATTTTGTAAATGAAATGCTTTCTCAAATGGGAGATATGGCACTACATATTGTGGATGCTTGAGCGGAAACTCAAGGTCTCGTTCTGACGTATAGTATGAAGGCATTGCGCCATGACTTGTATGAGTTGCATCTTCTCCAAATCCAATGTTCGTAGTAAGGCTGTACTTGGGGTAAATACCTAGCATGTTGTGGGATGCAAGTGTAAAATACCACTGCCAGTCCCATGCACTGACATCTTTCTTATCTATAGCTTTAAGACGATATTTCCAGTAACTTTGCTCTTTTGATTTGAAAGACATATTGGCGATGATTGAGTCTTCAAAATCACCACCTCTCCATTTAATGTCTAAATCCATCAGCTTCCATGCTCTACGCCATGTAGCCCAACCATTAGTGGACTTATATCGGCTAAATCCATACGAATTTGGAATATCTACTTGTGGAAGATAGTTTGCTGCATCAATCATGCCAATTCTTTGGTCATCTTTGTACATCTCAAGCATCTCTTCTGCAAAGCGAAAAAAAGAAGGTCTTAGCATGCAATCATCTTCAATGATAATTCCTCTTTCCTCATTTTCGAAAAGCCAGTTGATGGCATTAAAGACACCATTGCAGCATCCTTGGTTTTCTTGAGAAAATCTTGTCTTTACCTCACACTCCCAGTCGATGGCGGCAAGGACGGCTTGTCGGGTAGTTTCTACTTTCTCGGCTTCACCCGATACGTTGCTTCTCGCACCATCCCCTGCAATGTATAATTTGGAAGGCTTGGCTGCCTTGATGGATTCCAAGGTTCTGAGAGCTACGTCCTTGCGTTTGAATATAATGAATAATATTGGTACGTTGTACATATAAAAACTGTTATAAATTAGTATCCTTTTACACCTCTTATGTTGTTGATAGTCTGATAGAGAGTTGGGGAGATTATACGTAATTTGTGTAATATCCAACATCCTATAAACTTGCGAGGATAATTGCGTTTGATGTATGTGAAATAATCTTTGTCACTGTGAGTTGGCATGTTTACATAATTGATGCGTTCATGCAATGACATCTTTGATAATTTTCTTATTTCGTCTCTTTCGGAAATATGGTCAAATTCACAAGAACCACAAATCTTGCTGGTGAGTAGTACGGGTATCTTGTGCTTGTTGGCTTGCAAACTATAGTCATAATCAGCAGAACCATGTATATATCCTTCATGGAATATGCCAATTTCATCGACTACAGATTTGGATATCAAAAGAATGTTGGCATTGGTTAAGTCGACGGCTTGTGGACACGCATTTTCTCCAATGGGATCTATTGCGGTTTTTGCCATCGTGTCTTTGGTCTTCTTCCCTCCATAAGTGATGATGTTATGGTTGGCGACATCACAAGTGATTCCGCTATACATACCGGGTTTGTTATAGGTAGAAAGGGAATATTGATGAGTGGCGAGAAGTTCCTCAAAGAGATTGTTGAATACGGTGGTATCATCATTGAGCAAGAGATAAAAATCCCAAAGGTCTTGTTTCTTGAGTGCTTCTTTCCACGCAAGGCGCATTCCGCCAGCCCAGTAGCATTGTCCATTACCTTGGATCATATGTAAGTCTTGCCCCACACAAATTTGTTCTACGGCTTCTGGTGTACCATCGGTGCAACCATCGTTAGTTAAGTAAATAGATAATTTTATGGATGTTTGGCTATGATTTTGATTATAGTAGCTACATGCCATAAATAGACTATTTAGGCAATCGACAGTTTTGTCCTTTCGATTGAAACATGTGATGATTGTTGCTATATTTATTTTCATTGTATATTATTTTTAATTCTAAACGGATTTATGTGATTATTATTGTATTTTGGATGCTGTATGCCTTTTTTTAGATAAAGAAAACTGTGCAAATAGGTCTCGTAACTACTCAGCACCCCATGGCATGAGTAGTTTCCCTACTGTTGCACAACAGCAAGTATAGCATTGAATTTAGAATTTCCATTCTTCATGGCAGTTTCCGCAATGGAATGTAGCTTGGCAAAATCATCGGCACCTTCGTCGGTACGGAAGCATCCGCTGACTTTCTGTTTTACCTTTATCTTTCTCACCCCTCGTTCGCTTGCGTTGTTGTCATAAGGCACAAGTGGATTGGAGAGGAAAGTGAACAGATAGTCTTTTACCTTTAGAATGCCTTTCTTGAATCTCTCAAACTCATCATCGAGGTGCGACAGGCTTTCTCCCAAGAGGTTTTTCATCTTGGTTTTCAGTACCTTTATCTTTCTCTGCGTGATAGTTTTGTTTCGCCTAAGGTCGATGGCGTGCGCTAACAGATGGATAAACCTTCGAGACCAATCCTGCTTTGCGTCTAGTTCGTTGAGATATTCGGCATTTCTTAACAGGTGAGCCAGACACACTTGATGATCTTTGACATTCATCTTGAAATAAGTTTGTTTTCTGTCGGTCACAAGCGTTGAATGGGGCAGACCGTTAGGGAACTTGGAATCTACGGCCTCCTGACCTCTCGATTTCAGCTGATATACATATGTAAGTGCATCTGTTTGGAAAATCCAGTTCCAGTGCAACTGCTTTCCCACAGCGGCACCGGTCTCGTCTGCTCCAACAACTGGAGCACACTCGATTCTCTTCCGTATCTCATCGTATGTCTTGTCGGACTTGGCGCTGTTTCCTTTAAGTATGTTCTGTACAGTTCCCTCGCTTATCCTTTGTCCACAAAGGTCTGATATGAGTTCGGCTATTCTCTTGAAAGGGATACACTGCACAACATTCAGATAGCTGACAAGCGCACGGATGTTGTCACCGTATTTGATGCGGCAGTTGGGTGCGTCGCAGTTGTTCACGCAGCCACACTGGCAGACCTTCTCATAATACTGCTCCTCGGTAGTCTCTACGACAAACTTGATGTCTACAATTTGTGTCTTACGGATTTTCCTGGACTCAATGCCATCCAACGGGCGACCGCAGCATTTGCAGTAGGCTGGCTCATGCTTTACGATTCTGTCTGGCGTACTGACAGACTGCAAGGTGCTTCCCTTGTGTCCAGGCTGTCCACCGCTTGGCTTGCCACTCGGCTTGCGCAAGGATTTCGTCCTGCGAAGTTCGCGAGCGGCAATGCTCTCCTGAGATGGAGGAACACTGCTGTTGCTGCTATTCTTCTCAGGCTTTTCTGATGAACTTGAAGATTCGTCCTCTTCGGCAGGTTCCTCGCCCTCAAGTTCCTTGATGCGGGTCTTGGCATCGGCAAGATCTGACTTGGACGAAGCAAGCTCCACCTTCAGATTGTGTATCTCCTTGTCCTTCTGGCATATGACACGGTTGAGACGCCCAATCTCCTCAGTCTTCTCGGAGTCGGACTTCTCAAGCTTACGCAGACGATGATTAATCGAGCGTAAAATTTCCTCTATGTCTGTACACTGTCTTGCCATTCATCTGCAATGATAGGCATCTTTTGTGAAATGACCAAATGCGGTTTTACATCCATTAACGGAGATTTTGCGTTTGCCCGAAACGCAAAATGGGCTCTCGTTGACGACTGTCTGCTTGAAGGCATAATTTGGCTGCGCAAGTATGCCGCGCCCACTGGTATCCTAATAGACCTAAAATTTGACATATGTAGGCTACATATACATAAGACTATACATACAAACCGCTTTAACAATTATTTGGTTTTGGTGCAAAATCAAGTTTATGTATTATTAACGAGTTCCGTTGACTATCTTATGCTGTGGGGGTGCTGAGTAGTTACTTGCAAAGGTAAAAGAGTAGTTACCAACAGTAATTTTCATGTAACGTCATTTTAA
>ENA-ORNT01001133-ORNT01001133.1-human-gut-metagenome-genome-assembly--contig:-NODE-1133-length-18255-cov-20.322857_pt1 | contig 18255 bp, 16 predicted proteins | sample MGYA00242120_ERZ509032 | MGnify/ENA primary metagenome ERZ509032 (study PRJEB26280, sample SAMEA2338729) | human gut metagenome | biome: human gut; feature: human-associated habitat; material: faeces...
GCACATACGGCAGCCAGTTCTTGAATCGGCGCGACTTGGTGATGAGCACACGATACGAGCCTTCAGGGATGGCAGTATGACCCGGAATCTTTCGTGCCACCTTACCGCTCTCTCTACTGAAGCGGGCTTTCACTTCCCCGGGCTGGAGCTCCACGCCCTTCAGGTTGCGCCACGTAGGCTCCAGGGTATCACAGAAGTAGCTGTCCTTAGACAACTTCTCCAAATCAAAACTATGTTCGAAACTGCGCTTGTCGCCTGCAGTCTTGCCGGAAAGAACCTTGCGCTTCACATCACCATCAGCCAACAGATAAAGTCGGCCGATGGTATAAGTATTCTTCTTAGCTATACGCTCTAAAACTATTTCCATAAGTAAATCAAAATAAATTAAAGTTTAGAAATTAAGATAAATCCTGCCCATCACATCTATATTTCAGCTTCGTAAAACTGTGATAACTGTTACTGTGATAGTTCTCACTGCCACGTTTCACGTATTTTCTATACACCCAGGTAGAAAGCAGATGCGCCGTACCCTCTTCAGAGAGTCCCAGGGCTGCACGAGCCTCCACCACCTGCTGCTCGGTAAACGTATCCGGCAACGACTGCAGGAGATTGGAAGGACCACGCTTGTTGGAATGCTCGCCTACATTGTTCGCCTTCTGGATGTCCTCCTCGAAGAAACGCATCTTGCACCACAGGTCGTAGCGCTCACTCCAGCGGATGAAATCCTCTATCTCCGGCTCCCATCTGCAGCCGTTGGCAACATAGAGCACGCATGCCTTGAGATAGGCTATCACGTTGGCACGGAACGTGAAGTTCTCGTAGATTCTGTTCTGCGTAACCTGCGAAAAATCCGCATTCTCCTCACTCAGAATCTCAGCCAGGCGGTAAGCCTCAGGACAATCTATCAAGCCGGTAGCCATACAGAGATTCTCGATATAGGGCTTCAGCTCCTTGCGGAACTGGTCGTCGTAGGTGCCATACACAGGAATCTTATCGCCGATTTCTCTTTCGGGAATGGTACAGAAGTTGATTCGGCTCAGCGGACCGTCGGTCAGCACCTTGGAGAAATAACGCTGTCCCTTCTGGATGGTGGTAGAGGCATTCCAGTTGAAACGGACGGTTACTCGCTCGGTGACACTTTGGGTTCCCACTCGTGTTTGTCCATATTGATTACCCGGGTCAAAGGCGAGGCACATGATACGGAAATGCTGGTTGCCGAGACCTTTCAGGGCATCAAACTGGTCAATTTCATTGAGCGAAGTATAGAGGAAGTGGCCTTTGGCTTCTGCCGTACGCATCACGAAGGCAGGGTTGGTCATATCCGCATCTATCTCCTGTATAATGAGATTATCGGGTCTCTTGCGCTTATCCTTGTTGGCACCCTTGCGCATCATCTCCTCTTTCCATTCCTTCTCACGCTTCAGGTTTTCCTGGTCACGCTTACGGATATCCTCCATGATCATCGAAATCGGCATCTGCACACAACTTTTACCTGCCCCTGTGCCTGCAAGGAGGCAGGTCATCAGAGTGGCTTCGTGCTCCACATTGTCGATATATCTGAATCTGGTATTCCAGAGATGGGTAGCGAGCGGAGGGAAAATGGCGTGCGCCACAGCCGGCTGATAAATCTCCGGAGTCTTCGAGATCAGCAGTTCCACCAGCTTCGGCAGCTTCCCGGGCATAGGAGGTGGAGGGGGATAAGAGGCGTTGCTACTTTGAACATTGAAATTTGAACCCGCCAGGCGTTCCGGGGATTTGCAATCCCCGGCAAGCAAGCTCTTAGCAGCCTGCTCCGCCAAGGCATTCACCCGAATCACATCCCTCGAAAAAGGCTTGGAGCTATCCCCATATTTCGTATAGAAGTCATGAATCAGCTGATGACAGTCATTCTCCTGATAATAGCTCGGCATTCTCTTCGCCACCACCTTCATCAGCTCCTCCTCACTCATCACACGAGAAGCGCCAGCGCTCATAATAGCGAGCAGGGAGGAATGTCTGGACCCGACGGTATCAATATTCATCCCCTTGAGTCCTGCGGATTCCTGAAAGAGGTCGAAGGCTATGAGATTCTTGGCATCAACTTGCCCTGCTTCTTGGGCTGCCAGTCCGCCAGCTTTCTGAGCATCTCCAGTATGGCTGATATAATCATCATCAGCACGATGGCTATTACCAGGTTGGGCAGGCTGAATAGCAGCGCCAGAAGAAACAGCAGAATAGCTGTCAGTGCCCTGAAATCGATTGTCTTGAACATCGTCATTACTTTGAACTTTAAGATTTGAACTTTGAACTTTATGATTACTATCGCTAGGTATTTGCCCCTGAAAGTCCCCCGACAGGCGTTCCGGGGATTTGCAATTAGGTACTTGCCCCTGAAAGTCTCCCGCCAGGCGTTCCGGGGATTTGCAATCCCCGGCAAGCAAGCTATAGCGAGCCGTCCCCTTTCCATCAATAGTAAGCCCACGCTTGAGAAATGCCTCTCTGCGGGCTTTGATCTCCTCATCCGGCAGAACCCCATACCACTCCTTCGAGCGGTAAATCTCCGAGTCCTTATCCGTGATAAAGATGATTCTCTCCGGCGTGATGCAGCTCTTGTCGTAGGGAATCCCAGCCGCCTCGCAATACGCCTTCTGCGTCTCCTCGATCGTCATACCCATCGGCATACGGATATCAATATGCAGCTTCTTTCTAGCCGAATACTCCAGATGCAGCAGTTTCCCCTTCCATATCGTGTTGCTGCAGTTCAGCTCACGAGCCTTCTCCAGGGCAGCATCCACATACTCTACATCATCCACATCAATAGTCGTCTGGAAGAGGAAACTTTCAGGATCCGCATCCTCACTAGAGCGGTGATTATTCCTGAACTTAGAATAATGAATGGCACGGATAGGCAACTGTCTTTTCAGCCCCTCGCGTGCCTTCTTCACCGCCTTTTCATCACCAGCATCTACGCCGGGAATCGCCTTCTCCCCACGTATCTGCGCAATCACACCCTTCAGCCACGGCTGTGCTATCAGGGTGTCATAGACATACAGGGGCTGGGAAGAATTCAATCTTCCCATATTGCCCTTGCGTGCCGGATTTAAAGCCATTACCTGTTGCTTTATCGCCATATTTCCATTTTTAATGATTATCCCAAATTCTTCACCTCATACAGTTCAGCAAGCTCCCAGAATCTGTGGGCCAGATCATGGATAAACTTCCTGCCCTTCTCGGTCCATACGAGATAGGTATGCGTAACCGCCTTGCCCATTTTCTCCTTTCTGCCATCGCAGTTCGGATCCAGGAAGGCATTGTATCGGGTGCGGCTCTTCGCCAGTCCCATGTGCGCATACTCCGCATAGAGCATGTATTGCCCACTCTGGTAGTACTGGATATGCAGGGCGCACAGCGAGCGGTTCAGCTCCTGCGCCGTAATCCCCAGCTCCTTCGCCACCTGAGTAGTAGTGAAGCAGGAAACGGAATCCAAGACATTATCCGAGTAGATTGCCTTCGGCATCAGCCCATCCACCTGGTGTTCCAGATGGATGATGTTCTCACCCTTTCGGGCGATATTCACCACCTGCTCATCCACCACGCCATTCAGTCTTCGGATTTCCACATCCTGCTCACCGATGAGTTTTCTCTGCTGCTCCAGCAGCATCTCCTTTTCCTTCAGGGTAGCCCGGAGAATCTCCTCGGCATTGCGAATCGTCTCCTCCTCGCTCTCCCCCTCATGCACCGGGATATAACCTCCCGTCTTGCGAATCTGCGGCAGCACCACCGAGGTAACCCAATCCTTGAACTTCACCGCCGTAGCCAGTTTCGAACCGAGTACCAGGGCATAAAAACCGCTCTCGTTAACGAAGTTCATCTGCACGTTCTGCACCTTTCCTTCAGAAACGCCAAAACGATTTTTGACAGTTCTAGCAATGCGGTATTTCGCCGTATCGCTAGACCTAACATGCTGTCTTACAGCGTCTGTAGCTCTCTTATACCCGAGCACATCACACAAATCCTTCGCACAGAACCAAGGCTCGCCCTTCTCATCAGTAACGATGCGAACCGTTCCGAACTCCGGATTCTCAAAAACAGCAGTCTGCACACTCTTCTTGGCAGAGCCGGCATTCTTGCCATCCTCCGCCTTCTGAATTTTTGAATTCATCATAAGCAAAAAAAATTAAAGTAAATATATAAAAGGTACCCGACGGATACCTTTGCAAAAAATACACGCTAAAAGTTTCCGCACATATTTTATCTTTATCAGAATGCAAAACAAAAAAGCTAATAAAAATGTATCAACCTTGTCAAAGACCGATGGGCTGATACGCTGCGCCACTTACAACATGGCAGGAAACCTATGCCAGCATCCTGGCGATAGAAAACGCAAAAGCCCCAGACCTCAGAACCGGTATCGTTCTGAAATCTGGGGCAAAAGTAGAAAGAATGCTCCGTTACGCCTTTTCCGCCGAATGCGCCAAATTGAATTCGGCGGAAACAAGAAAGGGGCAAAATCATCGTCTTGCCCCTCTATATCAATATTTTACAGAGATATAATTATTTTCTTTACGTCAAATGAAGTCTATCATTCGGCGCAAGATTCTATATATTGTGAGACTTTGCGAAATCCTCCACAAAACCCTCTACCTCATAATCTATATTCCCGTCATTGATCTTCTTTCTGATATAATTGCCATACGACTTTTGGGTAACACCCAGTTCCAGATGACAATCATCGTGCAGAAAACGAGTGATGGATGAACCATTAGGAACACCAGCGTTCACATAGCCCTGATTAGACCAACGCTGGAAAAACGCCACCACACTCTTGTTCAACAAACCATCGGAAGTGGAAAGCTGACTGTCCGAAATATGATGCAGCTTGAGATATTTCACAAAAGCATCCGCCATCTTCCCCGTAAGCCCCACATCCTTTTCACCCTCAGGAGTAGAAAAGAGATTCTCGGCACTTCTTCCCGCAGAAGATGAAGCACACTTCACCTTAACACTCTGTTCAAAAACAACTTCATCGGTATCATTCTTCATTTCAGAAGAATCATCGGAATCCTTATGTTGATGTTCATGACTCTCATAATAGTTCTCTATATAGGTTACGGAACCTGCAAAATGGAAACTTCTATTCATCAGTATGTGGTTTTATGTCTTCATCAGAATTCTCGTAATTATTCTCTATATATTTGCTATTAGACTGTACATACACAACATTCTTGTACAAGCAAACACCACCGTTTTTACACAAAAAACGGATAATTCTAAAAAATGATATTCTATCCATATCTTAAGTAGTTTAAATTATTACTAAAACTTGATATGGTCCTCTAATTGGTACGCGGAGGGCTAGACTAGAATAGCCAAGGAGAGCTTCTTAGGGTGGCATCCTCGATGCCGGTAGACAAGTCTTCCCTAGGTAAGTGTATTAGTTCGTTTCATGTTGATTTTTTTAGATAAATGTTATTGTTATTCATTATTTATTTTTAGGCACAAAAAGCTTTTGGTATTTTGCTATATGTGCTTCCAATTTGTTAAGTTGCTTCAAGTCTCTTGCAAAAGTAATCCACTGCGAAAAGGCTTCATTGAAATTCTTCTCAAACTGACTCTTGTCAAACTTCTTACCTTCCGCCGTATGTCGTTTGATCAGTTCATCAACGATTCTATCCCAATTATATAGGATACAGCAGCACCATCTTCTCTGCTGCAAAGGCTGAAGACTTACACTTCTCTTCAGCACTCTGAGCACTGTATCACACTTTATATGCGTGATATTAGAAAACTGATATGCAGATATCTGTTCAGCTTTGCCACCAATAAATGAATTGAGATACAAGATGATGCATTCTTCCTGTATCTTATCAATTCTTTTGTCTAGCTGAGCTAAATTCTCCAGAATCAACACCCTTCTATGTTCTGCTATATCCAGCATATTAATTGTAAATTTATGCGAATTTACTACTAATAGTTGGAACAGCCAAATACATTACCCACATAGCAAAAATAGGAGGGTATATTTTTCAGAAACGTTAATACTTGAATAAAAATTAACTACAGAATAACAAAAAAAGAGAGAAAGTGCGCATTTTTAGCGCTACACTTCCTCTCCTCGACTTTTATGGATGGATAGGCAATTCTATTACCATTTCCACGGCTCTTGTGAACGACATGAGGGGTGGGATTTTTACTCCAGCGCTTCTCAGATAGTTCACCAGTTTCTTCTTGCCCCAGTTGATTCTGGAATCTCTTTCACGATAGAGTTCCCTGAGCTGTTTGACATTGGAAGGCAAAGAATCCAGCTTTTTCTTCAGCTCGGCAGGATCTCCATACCGGGTCATTTCCTCTATTCGAGCCTTCAAGGCCTTGTTCTCCTCCACCAGCTGGTCGTAATAGCGGAGCAAGACTTTTACCTGCTGCTCGTAAGGCAGGTCTTTGTTCATTTCATGCATAAGCATTTCTATTTTAGAATCTCTTCATAGAATAAATTCATTCAGTTCATCCCTGTACTTCTCCCACATAGGCATGTGCTTGTCAAGCACAGCTCTAAACTGAGCATCGTGATTTTTAGACACGATGTGGGCTAACTCATGCACCACCACATACTCGATGCAGGACTTAGGTTTCTTCGCCAATTCCAGGTTAAAGAGAAGCTTATGGGTGCGCTGGTTACAACTACCCCACCTTGTCTTCATTTCCCGAATAGTAAAGCCACCACATTTCAAGCCCATCTTCTCTTCCCATTTAGGAACCAGCGTATCCAGCAAATGCATCAACTTAGCTCGATACCACTCCTTCATGGCATTAGCCAGATACACCTTGTCTGCACCATACTTCACGAATAGGTTGATATATCTGCCACTGATTTTAACCGTTGGTCCAAAACCCTTCTCGTGAACTTTAAGCAAATATCGACGCCCCATGTAATAATGGTCTTCACCCGATACATAGATGCGGTCAGTCTGTCTCTCAGTGCTATTGATTCGAGCAATGGCCTGACGAATCCATACCAGATGGTCGATGGCATAAAGCTGGAGACTTTCTAGCGTCATAAACTCCGGAGCCGAGATATGTACCCTTGCATCAGGTGGATACACGGCAAGATGGATATGCTTGATATTCTTGCGTTCCACCTCTATATCGATATCACTAACAGTAACCTTTTCCATACTCATCATGAAGTTTGATTATATCATATATCTTCTGCGCCATTTCGTCTCCCAGCAATTTTGCGAGTGCTTTGATCAATTTTCTTTGTTTCAATCTATTATCTCTGAAACCAACAAGGGCATTCTCCTTGATTACCTCATGAGCCCGAATAGCCAGGTATTCATTCTGTCCCAAGTTATCATAGAGAGCTCGCATGCCAGGGGTTTTGATGGATTCGGGATATGAATTGGCTGATTTTCCTCTCGCTTTCTTTACAAGTTCTATCAGTTCTTTCATATACTCTTCGTAATCCAGCATTTCCTTTTTGCGCTTATCTATCAACTCCTGCAAGATGATGGAAAGCTTTCCGTAATAAGCAGGATTGAAAGGACTGTCCTTGCGGATTACTTCACGCAGATTCGCTTCTACGGTCTCTGCTGATGCCCTGCCATATTCATCTTTCAGTTCGTCAGGCAAATCATTGAGCTGTTCTTCATTTTGAGCAGCCACAATATCCAGAAAAGAGGTATCGTCCAGTTTGGCTATCACCTCACTGTCCTCAGCCTTCACATAAAGATCAAGAACCTGACGCATATCCGGTTCATAACGTCTCATATCAATATGGTCGTTACTGCGCAGTTCTATCTCACGCTTCAAGGCATCATACTTCTTGGCACATTCAGCATACTCCTTGCGTTCCGCTTCGCTATACCCCATATCCTCCAACGAATTGGCTAAGTTGGCATAACAATTCAGATAGCGGCGCACATACTTATAAAGCTTAGAGCGCTTTTCCGCATTATCATCCAACTGCTTGTCCATCTCCTCTTCCGGGGCATTATCATCATAGACAAAATATCTGAAGAATCCTTCTCTTGTCTGAGGATGAACGAGAGCCAGCAAGGCCTCCACCTGTTCCTTGGCTTCTTCCAAATCCTTTCGGCACGCCTTGTTTTTCTCCTTGATATAGCCTTCAATATCTTCTTTGTCATAGCCGCTCAAAGCAGCCCCATCAGAAGTATAGTCGCCAATGGCTCCTGATATGCATTCAAACAGATTCTGATAATCTACAATGTAGCCATATTCCTTATCATCGCCATCTACGCGATTCACACGGCAGATAGCCTGGAAGAGATTATGGTTTTCCATGTGCTTATCAATATAAAGCACACAGGCAGATGGAGCATCGAAACCAGTAAGCAGTTTATCTACCACAATCAGGAGGCGCATATTCTTAGGATGGTCAATAAATTCCTTCTTGGCATAGGCCTCAAAGGCAGAAACGCTTTTATGTCCATCTGTCATTTCCTTGTAGATGCGATATTTGTATTCATCCTCAGATTCGTTCTCGCCGGATGATGCCATATTGATATCATCTGCTTTTGCCTCAAAGCTGGTAATCACGGCACAATGTCCCTTTAAGGCTGTCTTCTGAAAGGCATCCCAATATCTGCAAGCCTGATAAATGCTGTCTGCCACAAGAATGGCATTACCACGCCGGTTCACCAGCATCGGCGTGGTGTCCATATCCAAGCAAATATCACCCACCACTGCATCTATACGTTGACGGCTGCTGAAGATGTTCTGCATGGTTGCCCATCTACCTTTCAGCCGGGCTGCAGCCACCTTATTCAGTCCCTTTGTCTTCTTCTCAAACCAGGCATCTATCTTATCTTTGTTGCCCAAGAACTGGTCAACTTTTCTTGACTCATAGCGCAGGTCGAGAATCACACCGTCTTCTACGGCTTCATTAAACCTATAGGCATGAATCAGCGGGCCGAAGGTCTGCCAGGTATCTTTCTTCTGTGTATGGAGAAGAGGAGTACCCGTAAAACCTATCATCATTACATCTTTGCCCATGATGGTTTTCATAGCTTCATGCAGATAACCGCCTTGCGTTCTATGACACTCGTCAATGAAGACGAAGATGTTTCCCTTTGCCTTAAATCCCTGGGGAAGTTGTGCTACAATCTCCTCCAGATACTTTTCCAGGGGTATCTCTGATTTCACTCCAGCCATATCGCCCTTACCTTCCACATTCTTCTTTCCAAATTTATGAATCAAGGTACAGAGCAGCCAAGGAGCCTCTTCATTGAGCATACCGATAAGACCAGCACCGCTCTTGGCACGGGCAATGGTTTCTCCGGTATCCTTGAAACCATCAGAAATCTGTTCATCCAGTTCTTCTCGGTCGGTGATGATAACAACACGAGAATTATCAATATTCTCATGAATCCACTCTGCCAGCCAAACCATAATCAGACTTTTGCCACTACCCTGTGCTTCCCATATCACACCACCTTCTTTCTTCTCGCAACGTGGTTGAGCTGCCTTTACGGCAAAATACTGGTTAGGGCGACAAACCTTCTTGACTCCAGCATCAAAGACCAGAAAATCATGAATCATTTCCAGCAATCGTTCCTTATTAAACCACTGGGTAACACTTCTATCCAATTCGTTAGGAATGCTTGCATCCGGTTCTTTCCATCTGAGCCAGAACTTTTCGGGTGTATCTATCACGCCATAATATAAGCCCAGACTATCGTTGCCGGCAAAAAGCAGTTGCACCGTAGAGAAGAAAGGACGGATAAAATTCTCCTGCTGATTGCCTATCGTCTGGCGGATACCATCATGCACGCTCACCTTACTTCGTTTCAGTTCCATCACAGCCAAGGCGATACCATTCACATAGATAACCAAGTCTGGTCGCTTCGTAAAGCTATCAGGCGTGCTGCTGTTGATGGTTACTTCTTCTGCTATATAGAATTGATTCTTATCAGGATGCTCCCAGTCTATCAGATTCACTGTAATCTTTTTGGCACCTACATCTGGAGATACATTCACTCCATAACGGAGCAGGGAATATACTTTCTCGTTCTTCTCCTGCATGTTCTGAGGTGTACAGTATGCCTCCTTTTCCAATATGGCAATGGCACGCTTCGCCTCATCCCCCGACCACTTTTTCGTACTCATCAAGTAATCGAAGAGAAGTTTTCTTTCTATGTTACGATTACATGTACGATACTCATAGTTGCCGAGATATTCGTACTTTAGCTTCTCCTTGAAGAGAGCTAGCAATCTGTTTTGAACCGGTCTTTCGGGTTCGCCTATATGTGAGTCCATAAGCTATCATTTTTACTTAATTAAACGGATCTTGCCTGTCAGGAGTTGCTGCATCATGCCTTGCTTAATCTCCTTGTATTTATCTCGCTTCTCTTCGAGAGCTGCGATTTCAGAATCGCAATCGGAAAGGATGTTGGAGATGGCAGTTTGCTCTGATATTGACGGCATTGGAATTCTAAAATTCCTAATAGCCTCAACAGTTATGTTGTGTTGTGCACCTGCTTTTTCATTCATGAAGATTTCATTTTGCCCTTTATTTGATTGCAAATAAAGCATCACCCAAGGAATATATTCCTTCTTCCAAAATTTAGCTACACATATAGCACCTCCAATAAAAGCTAATTTGCTAGACAAATAATATCCAACATTTCCAATTCTACCCGAAATAGAAACTAGAAGAGAAGGTTCATCCAACAAAATTTGAGGAAATTGCATCGCAACATCTTTCGGGATATAGAAATCTGTATTAAAATTAATCTTATATCCTTCAAAATCCTTATTTTGAATAAATGGGAGCACTCCTAATCCTCGACTCGTTCGTAAAGAGGGCTTTATTGTTGCACTATAATCAAAACCAGTTTGTTTGGTTATGATTCTGCATAAATCGCCCAGTTTAACAACATCCCAATCACCAGGATATTCCATTTTTTCATTCTTCACAAGAGCTAATCCCTTATACCCTGGCAATCTTTTCTTACCAGTAAGGAGCTGCTGCATAAGGCCCTGCTTGATAGCCTTCTTCTTCTCTATCTTTTTGGTTAAAGCAGAGATAAGAGAATCAACATCAGAAAGGGCTGCGGCAATGGCAGTCTGCTCGTTCTTTAAAGGAACAAGAACCCTAGTTCCCAAGATTTCATTCTTAGATACAGAGCTTACTTTTGTACCATGAATCAATGGCAGCAACTGATTGTGATATAAACTATGATTCATAAAATAACCAAGAAAACCCTTTTCGAATAGCCCCTCGTTTGGATGCAACCAAAATGTATGTAATCCTGACACTATTTTCTTGTGATTCACATTTATAACCTCAGAACACTTACCTACAGTATTATCTTCTGCGGTGTCTGCCATAATGATATCACCTTCTGTAACAATCCTTCTATTTACCCATTTATCTGTAATGGCTTTATTTATAAAAGGAATTTCGGTATTCCCTGCATCAAGCAAAGCACCATACTTAATCAAGACATCGCCATAATGTATATCATGATACTCACCAGCTTGGGTATTTAAATAATCTCTAGACAGAGAATTATTAGGAATGACAGAAAAAGTTTCGTTAAATTCTTTCACCTCCCAGTCCTCAGGTATCACCCCGACATCCGTCATTTTATAACCACTTTTCATTTCAGCCATACTCAATCCTCCATTCATTAAAGAACAAAACCCATTTGAGCAAGATGAGCATTCACCCTGCTTTCATAATCTTCAACTTCCTTATCAATAGAAGGAAGAGTCTGGTCATAGCGTTCAGAAATGGCAGAAAGCTGACTTTTCAGCTGCTCAATGCTACGGCTCAACTCAGATTCTATGCGAGTAGAAATAGCATTTACCCACTTCTCCTTTACGAGATTCTTTACTCTCATTTCATTCTGCGCCAACAATTCATATTCCTCTTTTACACAAGACAACAACTTGTCATTGGCTTCCTTCAACTTGACCTTTTCTGCCTTGATGGAATTCTGCCACTCAATCCACTCAATAAGACGTGCCTGTTCTTCACCTTTAGTAACTTTGGCACGCTTCTTAACAGAAGCCAAGTTAACCTTCTCCTTCTCGAAATTCTTTGTATCAAATACATCATCATTCTCTTCAACAAGGCTTGTCACCTCATTTTCCATAAAAGCAATGCTGGCAGACAACTCATCACACGCTTCCAATTCACTCTTACAGAATCTATTGACGATATACTCTACTGGCAAGAGGTCACTCTCCAAATCATTCCAGGTTTTCACCACCACAGGAACCATTTTCTTCTCCTTTTTATCCTCTTTCTGCTTAGGACGGAGGTTAAGCTTCCAGCCATCAGCCATAATCATATAGACATCATCCTGCATGGTTTCTGCCCAATAATTCATCAGCTGCTCGTAGGCATCATATTCATCAACCAACAGGTTTCCCTCACCAAACAGATTACGAATGCTTTGTCCCATTCTTTCAATGAGAGTCTTCGGCTTTTCGCTGCTTTCTGCCAGGTTGTAAATGGTTTCCTGCCACTGCTCCATAAAATCAGTTCTACAATGATGCTTCAATGTAGCTTGCTGAGTCTGATAATCCTCATTGTCGTTGATGATACCATCAATCTGCTCTCTGGATACCGCCCAGGCATAATAACCATTACCCTGATATTTTACCAGTTCATCCTTCAAAGTTGGCAATGCCTCCCAATAATCGGAAAGCTGATCTATATCGTGCTTTGGCAAGCCACCTTTAAGATGGGCTTCGATATTCTGTACTATCTCGGTATCACGAGCCTCAATATAACGAGGAATATTCAGATTGTAATCATTCTTCTCTATCTCTTCCTGTGGAACAAAACGAGCATAATGAGGTACGTCAACCCATGCTTCCCATGTGTCAACAATACGCTGGATATCCTCTTCACGCAGGCGGTTCATATTCCCATCCTTTACAAAGCCATCCTTGGCATCTATCATAAAGATTCCCTTACGATCAGATGCTTCCTGCTTATCAAGAATGATGATGCAGGCTGGGATTCCGGTACCATAGAAAAGGTTTTGTGGCAGTCCGATGAGTCCCTTGATATAACCAGCCTTGACAATGTTCTTGCGGATTTCACCCTCTGCATAGCCACGGAACAAAACACCATGAGGCAAAATGCATGCGCCCTTACCATCAGCAGCCATCGACTTGATGATATGAAGCAAGAAGGCGTAATCGCCATTTTTCTCAGGTGGCACACCGATAGAAGAAGGAGTACGGGAGCCTTCTTCCATATCCACCACACCATTACCCCAGCGCTCAAACATGTCGTTTTCCTTAGCACTCTTCAACCATGATTTCTGGCTAAAAGGAGGATTTGCTACCACGTAATTGAAGGTTTGCAAGGCGGTAGGTGAACTGAGGAACTGTGGATTATTAAGGGTATCACCCTGCTGAATATCACTGCATTCATAACCGTGAAGAATCATATTCATCTTAGCCATACCCACATTATTGATGTCTTTCTCCTGACCAAAAAGAGCCGTATTGTTGGGATGCAAAGACTCGCTCAAAGCTCTCAAAAGTAGTGAGCCTGAGCCACAGGTTGGGTCATAAATCGAGATATTTTCATGTAGATCCTGATGAATACCAATCACCTTTGCCATCACACGACTCACCTCGCCTGGAGTATAAAACTGTCCCTTACTCTTACCGCTTTCTGAAGCAAAATTCTTCATCAGGTATTCATAGGCATCACCCAGAAGGTCATCATCACCAGCACGGTTGCTGGAAAAATCAAGTGCATTTTTTGTGAAAGCCGTAACAAGTTTAGACAAAGTATCTACCTTGTCCTTACCCTTACCCAATTTGGTATCATCATTAAAATCGGCAGTATCAATCACGCCGCTCAGATCATTTTCCTCTGCAATCTGATGGATGATTTCATTCAGTCTTTCACCGATATTACTCTTATAACGAAGCACAAGAATATCCTCCCAAAAACATCCTTCAGGAATATTGAGAAGATAATCCTTATCAGCCTTTGCCTTGTCACTGATATATTTTAGGAAGAGTACAACAAGTACATAATCCTTATATTGGCTGGCATCCATGCCGCCACGCAACTGGTTGCAGCTCTCCCATAAAGAGCTGTATAACTCAGATTTCTTAACTGCCATTTATATAAAATTTTACTGATTAATTAATGATTAAAACGGAGCGTAACCTCCCCATCAGGCATTTCTTCAATGCTCTGCACCCATTCGATGCTGCCTGTATCGGGATTTACGTCTATCGAATATTCGCTGCCTTCCTTTTGACCATCAAACTGCACGGCAAAACGCCAAAGACCATCTTTCAGGACTTCGGTAAAGGCAATATGCATTGTTGAAGCATGCGATAGGGATATATCTAATCGCTTAGCTATCTCTTCATAGCTAAGTGTCCATTTGGAATGATTCGTATCTTGTTTGATAAAACATGCTATACCAGAGGTGATGTACGCAACCCCTTCAGTATCGGTAATGGCATAGTAAGTACGTGTACTATTAGCTTCAATACAGATGGCACGCTCACCTGTATTAAAGGTCTCATCCTTGCAACAACTGGCAAGAACAAGCAATAAAGTGAAGGCTACCAGAGCCTGTACCCCAAATCGATAGGGGGGGTAAAACGCTTGATACTCATAGAGTTATATTGTTTTAGAGTTCTACTTTTTCTATATTACTCCTTCAAAAGTACAACAATATTTCGAAACAGGCAAGAAAATCGGGGAAAAGTTTTAGAAAAAATTACATTCGAAGGGTATTGTATTTCACATCTCTCCTATATGCATTTTTCAGATATCACATTCGTGCCTCTGGATTTACCTCGTCCAACAGTCTATCCAATTCGAATTGTGTACGAGCTCGTACACTTTCGCAATGATGTATAGCAACATGCATAACAAATGCTCGAAAAACTATAAAATAAATCCACATGGATTCTTTTACACAACTTTTTGCCCATGTTCTAACTATTTTTGTACTTTTGCAGCGTATACCTATTGCGTGCATTATAAATAAGGAGGGCAAATGATGCTATACCATTTCATCGAGACACAGTTTTTGGTAAACCAGCTGCGAAGAAACAGCTTCCAGACTTCTCCACCAGAAGTAAGCAGTGATGACGAGCGAAGTCTTGTCACGAGCGATAAGCTCCTCAACAGGGGAAGGAGGAGATTCAACTTTCCCATGAAAATAATCTCCAAAAATCTTGGTGATTTCAAATAAAAGTTGTAGCTTTGCGGTTGAATTAAAATATAGACAATATGGCAAAGGATATTTTATTTACAAGAGAAACTTTCTTGGCGGCAATGCGTCGTGAAAAGAAGCGTAAGCAAGAATGGGAGGAAAAAATGAATAAGAAATTGGATGATTTGCAAGAAAAAATTAAGCTTGCAAATGATTCTCATATCTATGATTTGGCTTAGTTATGCAAACCTTAGACATAAGCCAAATCAATATTCTTGCGCCATATCCTGTATGGTATGAAGGAGAGGAAATCCTATTTAAGACAGATTACAACATACTCTATTCTGTTGCTTTTGAATTAGATGATATGCTAGGATTAACAGCTTATTGGTTCCGTATAACTAATAGAAGTGGGAAAAAATCACCTAATGACAAAAAGATTCAACAGACAGTTATTATTGTTATAGAAGAATTTTTTCGTAAAAACCCCGACATACTTCTTTATATGTGTGATACAGCAAATGAACAACAAGCACAACGTGATCGTTTGTTTTTGCGATGGTTTAATGCGTATGAACAGAAGAAAAAATATGTCATCAAAACCGCAGTTGTTTATGATGAGGGCATACCTAACTATGTTTCTTTAATTGTGCCAATTGAGCATCCTCTGTTAGAGGATATTCAAGCTACTTTTGAGAGTGAAATTATAATGTTTCAAAATAACAAATAGCATCTGATGATAAATGGTTCACCTGCAAAAGCGTGTGGCTATGCATAAATTCTAGTGAGCCTTCCTGTAATTGTGCAACAACTTGTTGCACAATTATATTTCCTTGATTATAAAAGAGATACCCCTGCCTTTGCTATGCAATTCCCGCTATTAGGGCTTGCTCGGGACTTCCCCCGGTTAGACTGTGCTCATGCCAAGCGTACTAAAAGAAAAGCTGTAAGAGCCTCGGTTCTTGCAGCATTTTTCGTTTAATAGAACCAATTTGTGCATTTATTGCTCATTATTCTTGCTCAAATGGAAAAATAAATGTATCTTTGCCAAAAGATTAAAAGAACAGAAAGACTATGGCAGAGATGATTACAAGGAAATTGCCAGCTGGCATACAATTCTTTAGCATTATCCGCAAGGAAGGCTACTTATATGTTGACAAGACCGACTTGGTATGGCAACTTACTCACTCAGGTGATTTATACAATTATCTGAGCCGTCCTCGTCGTTTCGGTAAATCTCTGCTTATAGATACCTTGCAATGCTACTTCGAAGGCAAGAAAGAACTCTTTGAGGGGCTGAAGATTATGGAACTGGAAGAAGAATGGACTGAGTATCCCGTCATCAGACTTGACATGAGCGGTGCAGGTGCCACTGCTGCCGAAATCAAAGACTATCTCAATCTTGAGTTTTCGAAATACGAAGCTTTATACAGCATCAAGCCTAAAGAGACATCTCGCGAATCCGTACGTTTCCAAGTTATCCTTGACACAGCCTATCAAAAGACAGGTAAGCAAGTAGTGGTGCTGATTGACGAATACGATTCCCCTTTGCAGCATTCATGGAAGACACCAGAGCATGAAGGTTGCACTGAAGTTTATCGTTCTGTATTCTCCGTACTCAAACTCAAAGGAAATGTACTTCGCTTTGTCTTCATCACAGGCATCACGAAGTTTACCCAGATATCCCTATTCTCTGTACTTAACCATCTGACAAACATCAGCTTTCTCCCACAATTTGCCCCTCTTTGTGGCATCACCGAGGAAGAAATGACAGTCAACTTCGCCCCAGAGTTGGAAGCCTTGGCAGATAAGATGGAATGCAGTATTGAAGAAGCACACGACAAGTTGAAGACCTATTATGACGGTTATCATTTCAGCGATGAGAACATGACCGACATCTACAATCCGTTCAGCTTGCTCAACGCCCTCTCCCAATTGCGTCTGCGCAACTATTGGATTTCATCCGGCGCCACTTCCATGCTGAATAAATTCGTGAACAACATGGAGTTACGCCTTCATGACTTCGAAGATTGCTACATCGACAAAGACACACTGGAGACATCAGATGTCATAGAAGGCGGTTCCGAACTATTCCTCTATCAGACAGGTTATCTCACCATCAAGGGTTTTGATGAAGATGGATATTCTTTAGGCTTTCCGAATGAGGAAGTAAGAAAGGCTCTCTATAAAGCCGTATTGCCTGCACTGACCCAGAAGGACATCACGGATATTGTCTCCATACAAAGTAGGTTGATGCACAGTATGAATAATGGCAATTTGGAAGAAGCCAAGCAGTGTATGAAATCTCTTATCTCAAATGTCCCATACAGCAATAAGAAATTGGTAAGTATGGACATGGAGGAGCGTTATCGCCTTATCATCAGCACCATACTGAATGCCATAGGCTGCCAAGTAGAAGTAGAACACATGCTATCAACTGGCAGGATAGACATCGTAGCCTCCACCTCTCGTTTCATCTATGTGATGGAACTAAAGTTAGCAAACAACGGAGGGATAAATGCTGCCGAAAAACAAATGATTGACAACGGCTATCTCAAGCCATTCTTGGCAGATGACCGAAAAGTTATAGGGGTAGCTGTAGAATTAGATGACATGGGCAAAGGACTCATTGATTGGAAAGAAGTAAAATAAAAAAGAAAACAAGTTTGGTATATGGAAGATGAAGTCTGCGCATTCTAATAGTTTTATGCTCTTATACATAAATATCACTTTAATCTATTAATTTATCAGCAGATTGTTTGGATATATCAACAAAAAGTCGTAATTTTGCCCCAAAATGCGAAGGTTTGCAATATACCTTCGCCAGGAACAACTAAAAAGAATAGCACTATGGATGAAGCAATTAAGCAAATTGGTGAAAGACTGAAAGGTCTCCGTGAGGTTCTCAACATCCCGGCTGAGGAGGTGGCTGAACTTTGCGAAATCAGCCTTGACCACTATCTCAAGATTGAATCAGGAGAAGCAGATCCTTCTGTATATCGACTTTCCAAGATTTCCAAGCGATACGGCATCGACCTCGACGTATTACTCTTCGGCGAGGAACCTCGCATGAAGGGATACTACGTTACCCGCAAGGGACAGG
>ENA-ORNT01001137-ORNT01001137.1-human-gut-metagenome-genome-assembly--contig:-NODE-1137-length-18216-cov-3.482738_pt1 | contig 18216 bp, 14 predicted proteins | sample MGYA00242120_ERZ509032 | MGnify/ENA primary metagenome ERZ509032 (study PRJEB26280, sample SAMEA2338729) | human gut metagenome | biome: human gut; feature: human-associated habitat; material: faeces...
GACCACAAGCGTAACCTCATGTCCTGCCTCATGAAGTGCTTCCAGTGTTCCCACCGCAAAATCCGGCGTTCCCATATATACTATCTTCATCTTGTCCTCCATTCTGCAGGCGCCTGGCACCGTGGAAATTACAATTCAAACCTGCTGATTGGCTTCTGCATTGCATTCCAGGCTGCGCTGTACTGCCCTTATTCTTCGTCGAGTACCTCTGTCCCGTCCATTTCTTCGTAATATTCTTCGGTATCCATCAGCTGTCCTTCTACCTTGGACACATACAGCTCACCATCCAGGTGATCTGTTTCATGACAGATTGCACGCGCCAAAAGCTCGGTTGCTTCGATTTCATACGCTTCCATGTTTTCGTTAAACGCAATCGCCTTGACGTAATTGGGTCTTGTCACTGTGCCTGTCTTGCCGGGAACAGAAAGACAGCCCTCACCGCCGGTCTGCTCGCCGGATGTTTCGATAATTCTGGGATTGATCATGACAATCGGATCTTCTCCGGTCGTATCAATTACGACGATTCTCTTTAAAATACCGACCTGGGGCGCTGCAAGTCCGACGCCGTTTGCCTCATACATCGTATCAAACATGTCATCGATCAGCTCCTGAATGCGGGGCGTCATCTCCTTGACCTCTTTGCATTTTTTATTCAGGACGGGATCTCCGATCGTTCTGATATTGCGAATTGCCATTCTTTTGTTCCTCTCTTTCTGATGTTCTGTCTTACTCTCTATTATCGGTTTGCTGTCCTTTCCTGCTTTGCAGGCAGCATCTGTCTGCTGATGATTTTCTAGAAGCTGTGCACCGGATCGAAATCGAACTGACACAGCGCCTTCTGTCGCTGCGGCAGGCTGCGCATCTGCTCGATTCCGTCCTTTAATTCTACCAGCTTTTCGTAGTCATGGTTTTTTAAATAAATACCATAGCGGTAAACGTCGTTGATTTTGCCAATCAGTGCCGGCGCAGGACCGATCACAATCGTATCGGGCAGGGCAGCGCTGGCGGCGTTGTGTGTCGCGGCGGGTGTTGGTATTTGCACAGTGCCTGACATTTTCTGTGTAAACTGCCGCGACTGAGTTATCTGTCGTACGTAACTCGCTGCCTCTTGTGCGCCTGCAAGCGCCTCTTCCTGCTTTTTGGAATAAAACTGCACCGCAAGGATGTGAGACGCAGGCGGATAGGAAAGCAGCTGCCGATACGTCAGCTCTTCTTTATAAAATCCCTCATAATCCTGCCGTGCAGCATACTGAATGCTATAATGATCCGGCTGGTAAGTCTGGATCACAACCTCACCTGGACGGCTTCCGCGTCCGGCACGCCCCGCCGCCTGCGTCAGCAGCTGAAACGTCCGTTCTCCGGCACGGTAGTCGCTCATGGACAGCGACAGATCCGCCGCCAGCACGCCGACCAGCGTCACCGCCGGGAAATCATGCCCTTTGACGATCATCTGCGTACCGACCAGGATATCCGCATCCCCTCTGGCAAACGCCGCCAGAATCTTTTCATAGCTTTCCCGCGTGCGGGTCGTATCCGCGTCCATACGCAGCACTCGTGCCTGCGGAAACATTTTATGAAGCTGTTCTTCCATCGCTTCCGTTCCCGCCCGAAAGCCCAGTATATATTTCGAACCACAGGACGGACAGAACTTCACGGCAGGCTGCTCATACCCGCAATAATGGCAGACCAGCCTTCCGCCCCTGTGCTCCGAAAGGGAAACGTCGCAGTGCGGACATTTGCATACATAGCCGCAGGCACGGCACGAGACAAATCCTGCATAGCCGCGCCGGTTCAAAAACAGCATCGACTGCTCTTTCCTCGCCAGACGATCCCTTAATTTTTCCTGCAGGCTCACCGAAAAAATCGACCGGTTGCCATTTCGCAGCTCTTCGCGAAGGTCTGCGATCTCCACTCTTGGAAGGCTTCCGCCGGTCAGCCGCTTCGTCAGTTTATAAAAATGATAGTCCCCCCTCTGAGCACGGCTGTAAGCTTCCAGCGAAGGCGTTGCGGAACCCAGCACCAGCGTTGCATCGGAAAGCTCAGCGAGCTTCTGAGCTGTCTCCCGCGCGTGATACTTCGGGCTCGTTTCGCTTTTATAGCTCAGCTCATGTTCCTCATCCATCAGGATCATCCCGAGATTTGGAAACGGCACAAACAGCGCCGACCTTGGACCGATGATAACATCCAGCTCCCCTCGCTCTGCCCGCCTGCACTGATCCTGTTTTTCCCCGGCGCTGAGCGTCGAGTTCATCACGGAAACCCGGTCGCCGAAGCGCGCCGTAAACCGCTGCACCGTCTGATAGGTCAGCGCAATTTCCGGAATCAGCACGATGGACTGTCGTCCTCTTTTTATCATGCCCTCAATGAGTGCCAGATAAACCTCTGTTTTTCCGCTGCCCGTGATACCATGGATCAGGCTCGGCCTGCGGTCATTTTGGTCAAAAGCGTTTAAAATTCCATTTACCGCCCCTTGCTGTTCCTCCGAAAGCGTCTTTTTTTCCGTTTCTTCGCCCATTCTCCGGATCGGGTTACGGTACGCTACAGAAGCATGTACCTTTAACACGCCGTCGGATTCCAGCTTGCTGATTACAGACGACGGAACTTTTAACCTTTTGGTCGCTGCCTCCCACGAAATCGTCCGGTTCGTCATAAGCTCCTGTAACAGTCGGAGCCTCGCTGTCTGATGCTTTCTTTCCATCTGCGCAGCCAGCTCCTGCGTTTGTGCATCCTGTAACAGCAGTTCAATGCTTTTTCGCTCTTTTTCCCCGACGGTCGCCCTTGCAGGCAAAACGGTTTTCAGAGCCTGTATCATCGTAGAACCGTACTGCTGCTTCATCCACGCCGCCAGCACGATCAGACGCTGTGACGGCTCCTTTGTTCCCGGAAGCACAGAATCGATCTCTTTCATCCGTTCCCGCGGGAACTCCGAATGATCCGTCACCTCAATCACATAGCCAGTGCGCAGCGCATTTCCTGCACCAAACGGAATTTTTACCCGCACGCCGGGTGTCACGCTGTCTGCCAGGCGCTCCGGAATCCGGTAGCCGAAGGGCCGATCCACTTTTTCATGGGAGATATCCACGATCACGTTCGCAAATTCTTTTTTCAAAAAGAAATTCCTCTTTCTTTTAAGATATCCGCAATCAAATCTCTTTCATCCATCGGGTATTTCACACCCTTAATTTCCTGATAATCCTCGTGTCCCTTACCGGCGAGCACAATAATGTCGCCGGGCTGTCCGTGGTCGATCGCATAGGCAATGGCTTCTTTGCGGTCCGGGATGGAAATATAGACGCCATCTGTCTTTTTCATGCCTGTAATAATGTCTTCGATAATCGCCTCCGGCTCTTCAAAACGCGGGTTGTCGGACGTGATGATCGTAAAGTCCGCAAGCTTTCCGGACACCTCTCCCATCTCAAACCGGCGCTCCCGGGAACGGTTGCCCCCACAGCCAAACACACAGACCAGCCTTCCGTGCTCGTACTCCTTTAACGTCGTCAGCAGGCTCTTCAACGCCATCGCATTGTGGGCATAATCGATCATCAGAGTAAACGCATTCGAAACCTTGACCATTTCGATACGTCCTTTGACCTTTGCTGCCAGAAGTGCCTTACAGATATCCGCCTCCGACACCTTAAAATGTCTGCAGATCGCAATCGCAGTCAGCGCGTTGTATACCGAAAACCTTCCCGGCATCGCGATTTCTGCATGGAAATTCATCAATCCGGTCACATCAAAGGCGATGCCGAGATGTCCCTGTCTGTTTGTAAACTGCAGGTTCTGTGCGCGCAGGTCGGCTTTTTTAGACATGCCGTAGGTTTCCAGACTGCAGGTGTGCTCCTTTGTAATAAGCTGCCAGTGCACATCGTCACAGTTTGCAATCCCGACGCGGCACTGCTGAAACAGCAGACTCTTACAATGCGCATATTCTTCAAAGCTCCCATGTTCGTTTGGTCCGATATGATCCGGCTCCAGATTTGTAAAAATACCGAAATCGAATACAAAGCCCTGGGTCCGGTGGAGCATCAGTGCCTGAGAGGAAACCTCCATTACAACGGTATCACAGCCAGACTCCACCATTTTGGCAAAATATTCCTGCAAAAGATACGATTCCGGCGTCGTATTGACCGCGTGGATATGCGTGTCTCCGATGATTATTTCAATGGTTCCGACCAGTCCTACCTTTCGTCCCGCATTTTCCAGGATGGATTTTACCAGATAAGTGGTCGTCGTCTTACCCTTCGTTCCGGTGATGCCGATCGTCGTCAGTTTTTTTGCCGGATGGTCAAACCACGCCGCAGATACGAACGCGAGGGCATAGCGGGTATCCTCCACCCGGATCAGGGTCGTTTCCGACTGTTTCGGAAGCTCTACTTCTTGGGATACGATAATCGCAGCCGCTTTTTTCTCTGCAGCCTCTGCTGCAGCCTGATGTCCGTCAAAATTTGCCCCCTTGATGCAGACAAACAGACAGCCTTCTACAATTTTTCGGGAGTCATAAACGACCGCCGTAATTTCTTTTTCCAGATTTCCTCTTTCACAGGTAAAGGTAAGCTCACTCAAAAGCTCTTTCAATGCTTTCATGAAATCGGTCTCCTTTCCGATCCGCTGCAGTTTCGCAGGAACGAACTATTACAATTTACAATCATAGCATATTGGCAGACATCCTGCAATTTAGTACAGATTTTTCACCTTAAATTCGCGCTCCACCTCGCGGCGCTGATCCTTCTTTGCAATATCCTGTCGCTTGTCGTAGAGCTTTTTGCCGCGGCAGAGACCGATCTCCATCTTTGCGCGCCCGTCCTTAAAATAGACCTGCAGCGGCATGATCGTATAGCCTTTTTCCTTACATTTTGCGGCAAGCTTTAAAATCTCTGCTTTGTGCAGCAGAAGCTTTCTCGTGCGCAGCGGGTCTTTGTTGAACAGATTTCCCTTTTCATAGGGGGAAATATGCATGCCATAAACGTACATTTCGCCGTTGTCTTCCTGTATAAACGCTTCTTTAATGCTGCACTTTCCAAGGCGCAGGCTCTTTACCTCCGTCCCGGCGAGTGCAAGACCGGCTTCCCAGGTCTCCTCTACAAAATAATCGTGATATGCTTTTTTATTGTTCGCGACCAGTTTCTGTGCTGATTTTGCCATCGTTTCCTCTCTTTTCCGCCTCTTCCAGCTCAAAATCCACCGTTCCGGCATACCGGTTTGCACCCGTCACCCGAACCGTCACCGTTTCGCCCAGCTGATAGGTTTTGCCTGTGTGTTCGCCGACCAGCGCAGAGTTTTCTTCATCGAAGATAAAATAATCGCTGCGCAGGCTCGATACCGGAACCAGTCCTTCCACCGTATTCGGAAGCTCTGCATAAAAGCCCCAGCCCGTCACACCGGAAATGACCGCCTCCATCGTCTCCCCGATATGCTTTTCCATATATTGCGCCTTTTTCATCTTTTCACAAATGCGCTCCGCCTCGTCCGCACGCCGCTCTGTCTCGGACGAATGCTTTGCCACGCCGTTTAAAATGTCCTCGTAATGCTCTTTTCGCTTTTCGTTTAACCGTCCCCGCAGAAACTCCTTGATAATCCGGTGAATCTGCAAATCGGGATATCGCCTGATTGGGGACGTAAAATGGCAATAATGTGTTGCTGCCAGTCCAAAATGTCCGTTGCAATCCGGCGAATAGACCGCGCGCTTCATGCTGCGCAGAATCAGTCTCGACAGCATCGCTTCCTCCGGTGTCCCTTCGATCTGATCCAGAAGCTTTTGCAGCTGCTTCGGATGGACGTCTGCCCCGTTTTCCTGACGCTTTCCCTGTTTGCGCCCGATATGCAGCCGATAGCCGAAATTTCCTAAAAATACGGACAACTGCTGCATTTTTTCCGGATCCGGGTTATCGTGTACGCGGTATAAAAACGGCTCCTCCAGCCAGTAAAAATGCTGTGCCACCGTCTCGTTTGCCGCCAGCATAAAATCCTCGATCAGCTTCGTCGCGTCGTTCCGCTCATGCGGGTGAATCGCCAGCGGCTCGCCGTTTTCATCCAGTTCGATCTTGCTTTCCGGAAAATCAAAATCCACCGCGCCGCGCTCTTTTCGTTTCTGCCGAAGCACCTTCGAAAGCTTCGCCATCTCTGTAAGCATCGGCGCTTCGTCGCGGTATGCTTCCCAAAGGGCTTCGTCGCCGTCCAGAATTTTTTGCACCTGCGTATAGCTCATGCGCTTGTCCACACGGATCACCGATTCCACAATCTCATAATTGCCGATATTTCCGCCCTTGTCCACTTCCATCAGGCACGACAGCGCCAGTCGGTCTTCCCCGGCATTTAGCGAACAGCACCCGTTGGACAGCTCCTTAGGAAGCATGGGAATCACGCGGTCAGGCAGATAAACGCTCGTTCCCCGTTCCTTTGCCTCCCAGTCCAACGCGGAATTTTCCTGCACATAGTCTGCAACGTCCGCAATATGAACACCCAGCAGCCATCTGCCGTCTTTTTCTTCAAGGCTGACTGCATCATCCAGGTCCCGCGCATCCTCGCCGTCGATCGTCACCATCCGTACCGCCCGGAGATCACGCCGCATCACGCAATCCGTCTCGCTGACCGGCTTGGAGACGCGCTGTGCCTGATTCAATACCTTTTCCGGAAATTCATCCGGAATGCCAAGGGCACGCACAACAGAGAGCATATCGATGCCCGGCTCATCTCTTCCGCCCAGCACCTCTATGATCTCGCCCTCCGGACTTTTGCCCTCTTCCCGACTCTCGATATATTCTGCAACGACCTTCGCACCGTCATAGGCATCCTTTTTCTTTTCCCGCGGGATAAAAATATCCGGCAGCTTTTTGTTGTCCGGCACGACAAAGCCAAAGTTTTCACTCGACTGGTACAAACCAACTGCACGCAGAAGCTTCTTTTCTGCGCGCACATACCGTCCGCGCTTGGTCTGTTCTATTTTTCCCTCTTCCAGAAGCTCCTCCAAAATACGCTTTAGCTCGCGCCGGTCTTCCGGTTTTACCTGCATGAAGATTGCGAGCTCCTTTTCTTTCATCGGGACGTACTTTTCGTCCTCCACCAGCTCACAGATCAGTTTTTTTCTCTTTTCCAATAAATCTTCCATATGTCACCTGTTGTAAAATGAAACGGTGCCTTCCGCCCCGCCGCAGTACGATAAAATGCTTTTTTCACTTACAGCGTAGCTGCAAGTGAAAAAAGCACCCCGCCGTGCGGAGTGCTTTCGTAACATTCTGTACTTCTTATCCACGATATGCGCTCAGACAATACCGCTTATCAGCCCCAGATTCTGGTGATGTTCAGAATTACTGCAATTACCATGAAGCCGATTGCCAGCCATTTGGTAATTTTAACAAGCAGTCCTTCCATAGAACGACCTTTGTTCTTTCCCCAGTAGGTCTCTGCACCGCCTGCGATAGCGCCAAGTCCTGCATCTTTGCCTTCCTGCATCAGAACCAGAACTGTCAGGGCAATACACATCACTATAAAAATCACAGTTAAAATAATTCTCAGAATCTCCATGTTTCCTCACAATCCGCCGTTTTCCGGCTCTCCGTCCACATTTCATCTTTCTCTGCATTGATACCTCTCAATGCGAAACACATTGATTATAACATGAACGCTTCCAGAAAGCAAGATGCGATTCATAACAATAGAATGTTCTCAGAGTGTGCATTCTATTGTATTGCGAATGGCGCATGTAAACCGTGAACGGAACCTCCATGCCGCTCAGCCAGCTTACAGAACTTTCCAGAGCAGCAACAGCAAAAGGATCACCGCCGCCAGTCCGGCAAGATAGGCAAGTCCGATGAGAAGCGCCGCTTTGAGCGCTCCCATCGCATACCAGAAACGTTCTTTTTTATTCAGGGAGGAATCTTCCCACGGCCGGTCGTTTTTGACCTTCGGAACTTCTCCCTCCCGTCTTTTTTTTCGTCCGGAAAAAGGGGCAAACAGAGACGGCGTTTCGATACCGCTCATGTCCGCGATCACGCGGCCGTCATCCTCTTCTTCCTGCTTATCCGTTCCCATTATTTATCGTAGAGGTGGCAGACAACGTAATGTCCGGGTTCCACCTCTTTCTGAACCGGCGCTTCATGCTTGCAGCGCTCCATGCAGTGGGCACAGCGGGTGTGGAACTTACAGCCCTCCGGCGGATTTGCAGGGGAAGGGATCGAGCCTTCCAGCACGATACGGTTCATCTTCGCTTCCGGATCCGGGATCGGAATTGCAGAGAACAGGGCTTCCGTGTAAGGATGCAGCGGATTACGGAAAATATCCTCTGTCGTTCCGTACTCTACCAGATTGCCCAGATACATAACGCCGACGGTATCGGAAATATACTCGACTACCGACAGGTCATGGGAAATGAACAGGTAGGTCAGGCTGTATTTTTCCTGCAGCTCCTTTAACAGGTTAATGATCTGCGCCTGAATCGATACGTCCAGCGCAGATACCGGCTCGTCACAGACAACGAATTCCGGATTTAAGGCAAGTGCTCTTGCGATACAGATACGCTGTCTCTGTCCGCCGGAGAACTCATGGGGATACCGGTCTTTGTGGAAGGGCTGCAAACCGCAGTTATCCATAACCTGATCGATATAGTCATTTAATTCTGCCTTGGGAACCAGATTGTGCTCCCGAACCGCTTCGCCGATGATCTCACCGACAGGAAGACGGGGAGAAAGGCTGGAAAACGGATCCTGGAAGATGATCTGCATTTTTGTACGCATCTTTCGCATCTCTTTGGAAGAAAGGTCATAAACCTCTTTTCCGTTAAACAGCACCTGTCCGCCGGTTTTTTCGCCGGACAGACGCAGGATGGTACGTCCGGTCGTCGTCTTGCCGCAGCCGGACTCGCCTACCAGACCCATGGTGGTTCCGCGCTTCAAGTTAAAGGTTACGCCGTCAACAGCCTTGACCTTTCCAACGGTTTTACCGACCATGCCGCCTTTGATGGGAAAATATTTTTTCAGCTGATTGACCATCAGAATATACTGCGGATCATATTCTACCGGTGTGAAATTCTTATCGATTGGCTGCATTTATTTTCCCTCCTTCTTATCGTAATAGCGATAGCAGCTGACCTTGTGTGTTTCGGACAGGCTGATCTCGCAGGGGTATTTTCCATCGCATTCCGGACAGCGCATTTCGCAGCGGTCGCGGAAATAGCAGTAATCCGGCATGTTGACCGGGTTCGGCACCTTGCCGGGGATGGAATAAAGCTTATCGACCTTTTTGCCGATCACCGGTTTGGAAGCCATCAGACCGATTGTGTAAGGGTGGGAAGGATTCGCAAAAATCTCCTGTACCGTACCTTTTTCCACAACGCGTCCTGCATACATAACAACAACGTAATCCGCCATCTCTGCGATAACGCCCAGATCGTGGGTGATCAGCATGATGGAGGAATTGATCTTATTTTTCAGATTCCGCAGCAGATCCAGGATCTGTGCCTGAATGGTCACGTCCAGAGCGGTGGTGGGCGATGATGATCTTCGGGTTACAAGCCAGCGCCATTGCGATCATGACACGCTGACGCATACCGCCGGAGAGCTCGTGGGGATACATCTTGTAAACGCCTTCGCTGTTTGCAATACCGACCATCTCCAAGAGCTCAATGGTGCGGGCTTTGATCTCTTCCTTGCTCTTTCCTTCGCCGTCATGCAGCTCGATTACTTCTTCTACCTGTTCCCCGATACGAAAAACCGGATTCAGGGAAGTCATAGGCTCCTGGAAAATCATGGACATATAGTTGCCGCGTAGCTTCTGCATCTTCTCCATCGGAGTTTTTGCAATATCATATGCCTTATCGCCCAGGTTTAAGCGGATCTGACCATCTACGATCTGACCCTGGGGACGCTGCAGCAGCTGCATCAGGGATAAGCTGGTTACGGATTTACCGCAGCCGGACTCGCCTACGACGCCAACCGTCTTGCCGATAGGAACCTCAAAGCTTACGCCGTCAACGGATTTTACCGTCCCGACGTCTGTAAAGAAATAGGTATGCAGATTATCAAATTCCACTGCATTTTCCGGATTGTGCATCTGTGTCAGATATTCCTGCTCCGGAACATTTTTACGCTTGTACTGTTTTTCATACTTACCTGTAATCTTACGGTTCTCTCTGGAAATCCGTCTGGATTCTTTCGCGGAGAGATAGCCTTCCGGATGTTTTTTTGCCATAGCTGGTTCTCCCTCCTTATCGTTTCATCTTCGGGTCGAACGCATCGCGCAGACCGTCGCCTACAAAGTTAAAGCCAAGTACTGTGATCAGCAGACAGATACCTGCCGGGATCCAGATAAACCAGTAGTTGGTCATAACGTAAGCATTGTTGACGTCGTTGATGATGTTACCCCAGGATGCGAACGGGAACTTAACACCCAGACCTAAGAAGGAAAGGGTTGCTTCCGTAATGATCGTACCGCCAAGGCTCATCGTACAGGTTACGATCAGCTGCGGGATAACGTTCGGAACCAGATGACGGAAAATCCGCTTGGAAGCGCGGATCCCGCAGGCTTCCGCGGCTGTCATAAATTCCTGCTCTCTCAGGGAAAGGATCTGTCCACGCACCAGACGTGCGATAGACGGCCAGCCCAGGAAACCGAGAACCAGCATCAGATAAAGCATACGGATCTGGGGATCGAGCTGCATGGCATCCATCGCAGCACCCAGAATGATGATCAGGGGTGTGGACGGAATACAGTAGAAAATATCTACAATACGCATGATCAGGTTATCCACCCATTTTCCGAAGTATCCGGCGATACCGCCCAGCAGGATGCCCAGGAACGCTTCAATAAATACAACGATAAATCCGATCACCAGGGATACACGGCCACCGTACATCAGACGGGTCAGCATATCCATACCGTTGGTATCGGTGCCGAGCCAGTGGGTTTTGGAGGGACCTGCATAACGGTCATACACATAGGTTTCCTTCGACTGCAGTACAGACCAGGTCTTGGAATCCGGTTTGTAAGTGATGGTGTAGGTGTATTCCTCACCGTCTGCATCGGTGTATACAAATTCTTCGGTGTCGCTGTCGATGGCATCTGCCAGCTTTTCTTTAAAGTCACGGCTGATGACAACGCCGTTTTCCTTTGCCTGTACAACGAAACGGCTGACATAACCGAGCTCGACGCCGCCGGATAAAATGTTTCCATCTGCATCCAACGTATAATCCTGTCCGTCTGCAGTAAAAGCAGTTTCTCCGTTTGCATAGGCCTTTAACGCTTCATGCTTGACTGCGAAAGTCAATGCAGAAGCCTCTGCGCCGTCTGCAGCGTTTACGATGTCCTTTGCTGCGATTGCCAGCACTGTGCCGTTGCTGGAAATCAGATAAAGGTCTTCGCCCTCTTTCTCTACCTCATAGGTCACATCTTTATACTCAAAGCTATCCGCATTCTTGCCGATCGCAAGCATCAGCTGAGCCTGCAGAATGGAGCTAAACTCCTGTCCGTCATTGATCGTATAACGCAGATCGTTATTTTTTACCACACCCACATACTCTTTGTCCATGTGTGTATAAGTATAGAACTGTTCATCCTGTCCGTAAGGGCTTACCAGACCGCCAATAAAGGAAAAGACAAACATAACGACCAGCATGGTCAAGCCAACTACTGCCAGTCTGTTTCTGAAAAACCGTTTTGCAACCAGTGCGCCGGGGGACAGCACTTTGACACGACGGTCGTCATTTAAGGACAGTTCCTGCTCTATTTTTTCTTCTGTCGCTTTCTTTTCTTCCTGCATCATGCTCTCCTCCTTTCTTATGCAATCCGGACACGGGGATCAACCACCGCGTACAAAATATCGGAAATCAGGTTTCCGGCAAGGGTCAGGATTGCCAGAAACGTCATATAAAACATGGAAAACGGAATATCGCCGGAAACCATCGCCTGATAAGAGGTATAGCCGATACCCGGAATTGCAAACAGCGTTTCCGTGATCAGTGCACCGGAAAACAATCCAGGCAGGGAACCGCCGACAACCGTAACGAGGGGAATCAGGGTATTACGGAACGCATGGTGATAAATAACCTTTTTCTCGGAAAGTCCCTTTGCACGCGCAGTACGGATATAATCCGCATTTAATACCTCCAGCATATTTGTTCTTGTATAACGCATCAGGGAACCGACAGAAACGATCACCAGTGTAATGATCGGCAATACCAGATGGTTTGCCTTATCCATAAGCTGCCCCCAGGAATCCAGCTGTGCATAATTACGTCCCACCAGACCATATAAATCAAACCAGCCCAGCTTTACGGAGAACAGCAGCTTTAACAGCGTTGCGAAAAAGAAGGTCGGCAGCGAAATACCCATCAATGCACCTGCTGTGATCAGGTAGTCTGCTTTGGAATACTGCTTTGTTGCTGCGACAACTCCCAACGGGATCGCAATGATCAGCTGTAATACAAAGGAAATCGCTCCCATCACAAAGGAAAGCCAGATAACTTCCTTAAATTTATCCAATACCGGTACCGTATATTTCCAGCTGTCTCCGAAATTACCCTTCAGCGCATCGCCTGCCCAGGTCACAAACCCGAGTACGATCGGTTTGTCCAGGCCGTAGGATGCATTTAACTGTTCCATCCATTCATCATAGGACTTTGCACCCGCTCCCTGTGAAAGCTGCATCGCTCTCGTTTCCACAAAAGAGCCGGGAAGACATCTCATCAGAGTGTAAATGATGAAGGATACGCAAAATAAAATCATGACTGACAAAAGCAGTCTTTTGACGATATATTTCCGCATAAAAAACTCTCCCTTTGTTCTTATCGATTCCCTTCTTCCGCTGTATATCAAGCGGCCGCCTGCCCCAGGCAGCTCCTTGATATACAGCATCGCCCCTGATCTCCTCCTTAGAGGAAGATCAGGGGCATAAGCCTGCAGTCTGTGCGTTTTAAGCTGCACAGGAATCGCCGTCGTTTAGTTTAACTCCAGCTTCTCAACTTCGCTCATCCAGCTCCAGTAAGGAGTCATATCAGGAGTCAGAGTGCTGATGTTGATACGTTCGCTAGAGAAGATGAAGCATTCACTTCTCTGGTAAACAGGAACTTCAACGCCCCAGTCCATGATAATCTCCATGGCTGCTTTATACAGGCTCTTTCTATATGTCTGGTCAACGGACTGACGTGCTGCAACGATCATTTCATCCAGCTCAGAATCATTGATCTTGTAGTAGTTGGTCGCGCCCTTGCTGTGATACAGCTGATACATATCAGGGTCAGGAGTTGCGCTCCAGGCTGCTACCCACATTTCTGCTACACCGGACTGATAGCTCTGATACAGTTCAGATGCAACTGCGATATCATTTACAGTCAGAGTAAAGCCGATCTTTGCAAACGCGTCTGCCGCATTCTTTAACAGCAGGAAGGAAGGATGATCACCGGAGCCGCCTGCACCGATGTTTACCTGATAGCCAAGCTTAGCGCCTTCAGGAGCTGCTGTCAGCTTGCCGTCTTCTACGGTGTAGCCAGCTGCTTCAAAGAAGCCAAGTGCTGCCTGTGCTGCTGCTTCATATTTTTCTTCTGCGCTCATGCCGTCAGTGTAGATCGGATTGCCGTCTACATCAGTAGAATAAGCGATCTGGTAACCGTCGTCTGTTACCTGAGGTGCTGCCCAGGAGGTATTGGAGATCGGGTAGTTGATTACAGAAGCGGAATCGCCGTAGTAGGAATCAATACCTTCATCACGATATACTGCAAGGATAGTTGCAATTGCCTTACGCAGATCCTTGGACTGCTCGGATGCAGGATCGCTGCCAACCTTGATATTATCTGCGCTCATGGCAATATAGCCATAACCGAGGAAATCATACAGACGCAGTGTGATCACGTCGCCGTCGAAATCTTCGCTGCCGCCGTTGTATTCCGTAATCTGGTTACGAACCTCGGTAGAGTAGGAAGGATCTGCGATATCGATGGTGCCGGACTCTACACCGACAACCTTATCGTCTTCCTGAGTTTCCAGGAAGTTCAGATGCTTGACCTTAGGCTCGCCCTTGAAGTAGCTCGGGTTGGAATCCAGATAAACAACACCGTTGGTGAACTCCTTGAAGGTGTAAGGACCAGCACCCATCGGAGCGGTGGTTACGGAACGAACCTTGGAAAGGTCACCCTTTTCAAAACCGAACTTGTTGTTGTCATAATCATACAGGGATGCATCGCCGTAGTAGCTCAGAGGAGCGATTGCAAAAGAAAGCTGATAGATCATGTTAGCGGCAACTTCGGTAGTTACAACTCTCATGCTGTAGTCGCCGGTTTTCTGGATACCTTCGATATGGTCTGCAGAATCGCCGGTTTTTACACCAACAGTGGAGTAATTGTAAACATCTTCCGGAATCAGATCAGACAGAGCAGAGCCTGCTGTCTCAGCTTCCATGGAAGAGAAGTTCCATTCATACTGATTTCCAATGGCCATAAAGAAATCCTTTGCAGTAGCGCCGTCAGCCAGCTCGAAGCCCCAACCAGCTGCTGCAGAGGTAACGTCGGTAGCGCCGTTCTCTGCCATGTAATCAACGATTTCCTGTGCAAATGCAGTACCACCGTCATTTACTGCAGCCCAGAAAGCGGTCTGCTGATCTTCTGTCCACAGAGAGAAGTCTGTGTTGTCTTCGCCTGCTGCTGCGATCAGGGAAGACAGAGTTGCCATACCTTCCCGGTACTCATCCATACCAAGGATCGGCTGGCTGTACAGAGTTGCAGAGCCGTCGTAGGTAGGATCGCAATATACATACATGCTGAAAATTACATCATCAATTGTGATCGGTGTTCCGTCAGAGAAGGTCAGATCATCGCGAATGGTAACGTCATAATAAACGGAACCGTCGTCGTTCTGAGTCATCTCCAGATCAGAAGCGGTATAATAGGTATAGTCTGTTCCGTTGTAAGAACGAGTCTCACCTTCGATACCTTTCTCAACAATAGCGCCCTGTCTGTCAGATCCTACCAGAGGGATCTGAGTCATATCAACGATATGCTGATCTTCTGCGCTGGCTGCAAAGAACGGAGAGAATTTTCCCTCAAAATGTGCGCTGGATGCTACCAGAGTATCCGCGCCGCTTGCAGATGCACCAGCATCTGCTGTCTCTGTTGTGCCTTCCGTAGCAGGTGTTGTCTCTGTCTTGCCGGAGCCATTGCTGCTTCCGCAGCCAGCCAGAGAACCGGTCACCATGGTAAGCGCAAGCAGAGCTGCAAGAGCCTTGTTCGCCTTTTTCATGTGAATCCTCCTTTTTTTTTGAAAAAAACACCGTTTGCATCCTTTTTATTTCATGCAGATACACAGGAGTTTTTTTCTTAAAAATTGTACATTTGTTGCAGAATATACCGGTTCTCACAGCTTTTCCGCCCCTGTGATCGCCGTACCTGCAGGTTACATCGGCCCATTTTCTTTTCCTTTCGTCAAAGTATTAGCCAATGTTTAAACATATTACTATCTTTTTTGCTTTCTGTCAATCCTATTCCGTGTCAAAAATACATTTTTCCGTCACAGTCACACACGTTTCCATGTGTATTTTTTAACGTTTTTTAAAAGTTCAAGTGTGGCAGCGCCCATAACTACTTCTATTAGGAGGAACGGAATGGAGAATAAAATTTCGTTGCTGTGACGCGTTAACTCAATGAGTTCTCCTATGACGGACACTCCTGCTGCTGCGATGCAGACTCCGCTGCGCAGCGGTATTTTGCACACTGTCTGCTGATAAACGTATTCCCGAAGCGGATATTCCTTGCCCAAAAGCCTTGCACATGCCCACGCGAGGCTGCAGGCTGCCGCCAGCTGCACTGCATATGGAAGCAGCACGAAAATGCTTCCCTGTAATCCCACAGACGGTACGCAGCCTGCGGCGATCGTCAGCAGGATGACCGCAATTCCGGCTGCCGCCATCGCGGTGGATTTCTTTTTCCACTCTTTTTCTGACAGTTCACAGGCATATCGACTGCCCTCATATTGATAGTCACCGTTTTGTGTTTTCCTGAAATCGTCCAGATAGGCCCGGCGGCGATGGGATTTTGTAGAAGACCGGGCGTCTGCTTCTTTGGGCGAAGCAGTCCCCGGAGCCTTGGCAGACTTGGATTCTGTGGCTTTAGAAGGCTCCGAGTCCGTTTTTTTAGGGGGTATATTTCTCTGATTATTTGAAGTCATGTTGAAATCCATCCTTTGTTTTGATTTTATCATTGCAATTCCTTGCTGTTATTTATCAACAATTCCACAGTTGACAAGATCATTCTTTTATTTTAATATAGACACATGAAACGGGTTTTGCGACCGTGAGGCTGACTCAGAGCAGTCCAGACGGGGTGCTCGTTTCTTTTTTTGTTCACCGCCATCTCCTTTATACTCAGTGCGTATATTCTATCACACTTTTTTCAAATGGCAACCTCTAGTTTCCGGGAGCAAAAAAACCGGCAGGCATTTTTCAATGTCCGCCGGTTCTCTTTTTTTATGACAATAGAATGCTCGCAGAGCGCGCATTCTATTTTTATGCAATTTTCACTGCCATGCAATGTGCCGCAGCAATTAACTTATTTGCCGAACTGCATATCGTTGTTGCCGGAAGTGGTCTCCCACATTTCAAGCATGTTGATCGGGTCGTTGTAGTCTGCCAGCCAGCCTTCACGAGCGAAGTCGAACTGACCGTCTTTTCTCTCGTTCAGGAATACGGACCACTCACGAGTCTCAACGGTTACGTTGATACCGATCATAGCGAAATCCTGCTGGATTGCTTCACCGATCTTAACATTACCTTCGGAATCGTTGGTCAGGTAAGTCATGTTGATCGGGGTATTTGCGGAAAGCATGCCGCTTTCATCGAATTCATAGCCAGCGCTCTTTAACAGCTCGATTGCTTTCTCTGTGTTGCCCTCCATATCGGTAGGATTGAAGTAACCAACGTTCTCTTCATCCGGATAGGTGTAAGCGTCATCATTTGCTCTGAACTCACCGCCATTGCCATCGCTCATGCCGGTAGGAATGAAGGTGTTGGCAACTTCCTGGTTTGCCTGTGCGATCGCATCAACGATATACTGACGGTCGATCAGCAGGGTGAATGCTTCTCTCATTGCTGCAGCCTCTTCAACCGTCTTGCCTGCAAACAGCTCGCTGTTTACATTGAAACCGCAGTAGTAAGTTCCCAGAGTAGGGATCTTGTGATATTCAGGGGTATCCTTAACGGTAGCCATCATATCGGTAGGAATGGTATCTGCAAACTGCAGGGAGCCATCCTGGAATGCATTGTAAATTGCTGTGTCATCAGCGCTCAGCATGAAGTTGATCTTTGTCATGGAAACCTTGTCAGCTGCCCAGTAGTTGGGGTTGGGCTCATAGGTCATGGACTCGTTATGCTTCCACTCGGTCAGTACGAACGGGCCGCTGCCTACGAAACCAGCTTCCAGTGCCCATGCACCGGGGTTGGTGTCAGCGCCGTCAGCAGCTTCTACAGCCTGCTGGGGTACAGGATAAAAAGCAGGGAATGCGCACAGATCAAGGAAATATGCGCAGGGTGCGTTCAGATGAGCAGTAAAGGTCTTGCCGTCTTCGCTTGCTTCGATATCCAGAGTGCCGTCATCCTTAGTTGCAAATACGGAGCACAGGTAAGAATAGTCAGCAGCTGTGTTTTCATCTGCCAGACGGTTCCAGCTATACAGAACGTCATTTGCATCCAGAGCTTCGCCGTCAGACCATTTTAAGCCATCCTTCATCGTGAAGGTATAGGTCATACCGTCTTCGCTCATTTCATAGGAATCTGCCAGTTCGGGAACCAGCTGACCGTTCTCATCGTATGCAAACAAGCCGGAGAAGTTCAGGATTGCCAGGCATGCACCGTCAACAGTGGAGTTCAGCGCGGGATCCAGTTTGTCGGGCTCAGATGCAATCTGAAGATCCAGGGTGTTGGTAGGAGTCTTTGCAAAACCGAAGTATTTAAAGCCGAACAGGTTGGAATAGATGTTCTCTACATCGGTCTTCTGCAGGTAGCTGTCGTTATAGTAGTACAGCGGAACAACTGCCCAGGTGTTCATCAGCTCGTCCTCAGCCTCATGCATCAGCGCTTCACGCTTTACAAGATCTGTCTCCGATCTGATCGCAGCGATTCTTGCATCATAATCCTCCCATGCCGGAGCAGCTTCGCTGCTGGGTCCATGCTCACCGGTTGCTGCTGCAGTGTCTGCTGCTTCAGTGGATTCTGATGCAGTGTCTGCTGCTTCTTCTGTTGTTGCT
>ENA-ORNT01001138-ORNT01001138.1-human-gut-metagenome-genome-assembly--contig:-NODE-1138-length-18209-cov-32.465132_pt1 | contig 18209 bp, 7 predicted proteins | sample MGYA00242120_ERZ509032 | MGnify/ENA primary metagenome ERZ509032 (study PRJEB26280, sample SAMEA2338729) | human gut metagenome | biome: human gut; feature: human-associated habitat; material: faeces...
CGTCCTTGCCCTCGGCTAGAGAGAGTACGGTGTTGTGAGGCAGAATGTTAGGGGTATTTGTATCATTCCGGTAACTGGTAAAATGATAGCCATCGTACGCCTTCAGTCCAAAGTCGCTTCCAATCCAGATAACTCCCTTATCGCCTATCAGCATGCATTTCTGCTCTTCTGATGGTGAGGGATAAACCGTATTGAGCACCCGGATGTTTCCAGGTGCTATGTTTTGAGCATGCAGAACAGTACATATCATGCAGAAAAGCATGATAAACAGCATGTGATTCTTTGTCAGTTGATTGGGTACATTCATTGCTTTTTGTTTTTATCTGCTGCAAAGATACGAAATATATAGGACATAAACAAGATGAAAATGTTCAATTTTCATGATTTGATGTCTAAATAATGTGATTTCATGGCAGGATAACGATAATTGTATGCTAAATGCTGTTAATTACTCTTTTATTCTGCTCTGAATGTATAATTTTGCGGCAGAGTTTTTAACAAGCTTTGAATAAACAAAGAAATGTATAACTAACAAATATTAAAATATGAACCAGACATTCCTATTTACAGCTTCGCGGAAAGCATTGCTCATGATGCTCATGGCAAGTGCACCAGCCATTCAGGCTGCTGCCGCAACTGAGGTTTCTCCTGCAACAACAATTCTACAACAAGCAGGAAAGGTGCATGGTATAGTGGTAGATGATAGTGGCGAGCCTGTTATCGGTGCTACCATTAAGGTACAAGGTACTTCTAATGGTACCATCTCCGACATAGATGGTAACTTCTCGTTGGATGCCCTGCCTGATGCAACATTGGAAATCTCTTACATCGGATATAAGACACAGATAGTGAAGGTTACCGGCAAGGCTCTTAAGATTAAGTTAGAAGAAGATGGCCAAGCATTAAATGAGGTGGTCGTCGTTGGTTATGGTACCGTTAAGCGTAAGAACTTTACCGGTTCCGTATCATCTGTTAATGTTGCAAACTCTGCCATTGCCAACCTCCCAACTTCCAATGCTATGGATGCCTTGAGAGGTACGGTTACAGGTATTAGTATGTCACAGCAGCAGGGGGCTGGTCAGGCGCCATCTATTCAGGTGCGTGGTCAGAAGTCTGTTAATGGTGGATCAACTCCATTGATTGTTCTTGATGGTGTCATCTACATGGGTTCTTTCCGTGATATTGACCCTAATACAATCCAAAGTATGAGTGTGCTGAAAGATGCTACATCTTTGGCTGCATATGGTTCACAGGCTGCTAATGGTGTTATTATGATTACCACCAAGAAAGGTCAGATTGGTAAGCCAGTTATCAATGTCAATACATCCTGGGCTTTCTCTACAGCAGCTTCCAAGCCTGATGTCCTTAGTCCTGAGAACTATGTGAAGAAGGTAAATGCCTTGGCAGGACTTGATGAAAATGCAGATCCAACCTGGATGCGCGAATTTGAGTATGAAAACTATAAGGCTGGAAAAACTACCGATTGGTTTGATTATTGTACACGCACAGGTTTGTTGCAGAATTATTCAGCTTCGGTTTCGGGTGCTTCGGAGAAGACCAATTACTATTTTTCAGGTTCTTATACAGACCAGGATGGTGTAGTAAGAGGCGATGATTATAATCGCACCTCTCTCAACATGCGCTTGCAGAGTGATATTACCAAATGGTTGCAAATCGGTGGTTCGGCAGCTTATACTTTTAATGACTACTCTGGTCCAAGCACATATAATCTCTACCAGGCTATTCGCTTGAGTCCATACGGTCGTGCAGAGAGAGCTGATGGCGGCGGTATAGAAAAATTCCCAGTAACAGAGGGCGTGTATCGTATCAATCCGATGTGGGATGTATTGAGTGGAACTATTGATGATCATGATACCTATGCAACAACAGCTCTCAAGGGACATGTTCTGGTAACTTGCCCTTGGATAGAAGGATTAACTTATCGCATGAATGGTACATACTCTGTAGAGAACATAGAGCGGGATTATTTCACTCATGAGGGCTATTTTGTCAAGGAAGGTGCTTCTGATGACCGTTATTCTGCCTCAACTGTGGCAAACTATTTAGCTTCTGCCAATGGATATAATAACCGTATCAAGAACACTTACTGGGTATGGGATAATATCTTCAATTATAACCATCAGTTTGGCAACCATTATGTAGATGCTACTTTTGTATATACTCGCGACTCTTATACTTATGATTTCCGTGGAATGACAGGATCTGACTTCTCTGCTCTTGGAAACAGTACGCTTGGTGCCTATGGTTTGAACTATGCCGGTACCCAGAAGATTTCCAATACGGGTTATACCCGTAAGAATGATGTCGGTTATTTGTGGCGTTTGAACTATAACTATAAAGATACTTATCATTTGAGTGCTTCTTTACGACGTGATGGTTCTTCTGTGTTTGGTGCTAATCACAAGTGGGGTAATTTCCCTGCTGTTGGTTTGGCTTGGACCATGAGTAACGAGAAATTTATCAAGGACATCAAGCCTATCTCTTATTTGAAGGTAAAGGCTTCCTGGGGTAAGAATGGTAACCAGTCGTTGAGCCCATATCAGACACTCTCTAAGATTACATTGGGTCAGGCTGGTGGTTTCAGTTATCCATTTGGCAATCTCTCACAGGTAAGTTGGGGACAGCGTGTTACTACGATGGGTAATCCTGATTTGGGTTGGGAATCGACAGAGTCGTTTAACTATGGCTTTGAATTAGGACTCTTGAAAGACCGCATTAATATCCAGTTGGATGCTTATAACTCTAAGACAACCAATCAGATATTTAATCGTTCAATTCCTGTAATGATCAATGGACTTACTTCGATGACGGCAACCATGGGACGTGTAGATAACTGGGGTATTGAGGTGAATCTCAATACCAAGAACATCATGACCAAGGACTTCACTTGGGAGAGTTCTCTCATATTCTATATGAACCGTAATAAGTTGAAAGAACTTTATGGAGATGGTAAGGATGACGTCTCTAACTCTTTGTTCCTTGGCAAGTCTTTGGGTGCTATCTATGGCTACAAGCCTGTCGGTATCATACAGGCAGCATACGATGCTAGTGGCAATCCTATTTATGATGCCCAGGGAAAACTTCAGGTTTGCGATGCAGATAAGGCCTATGCTGAAGCTAATGGTGCTCAGCCTGGTGATGTGAAGTTTGCCAACATGGATGGCAGCGAAGATGGTAAGATTACTTCAGATGATCGCACCATATTGGGCTATTCCAAGCCAAACTTTACCATGAGCCTGGGTAACACATTGAAGTATAAGGATTTTGAACTTTATTTCCTATTCACTGGCTTGTTTGGCGGCAATGGTTATGCTAGAGCCACTAACCTCTATGCATTCCAGACTTCATCTGATGTGCAGGGAGATAATAATTTGAATCATGGCTGGTGGACAGTAGAGAATAAGAGTAATAAGTATCCTCGTGTAAGCTACAGTAACGGAAATTATCGCCCATTACAGAGCTATGCTTTTGTACGTTTGCAGGATTTGAGCCTTTCTTATACCTTCCGTCAGGCTTGGTTGAAGAAAGCTATGATAAATAACCTCAAGGTGTTTGTAGCTTGCAAGAACTTGTTCACCTTGACAGGTTGGGATGGTGGCGATCCTGAAATCCAACAGACATTGGGTACTGGTTATTCTTATGGCTATCCATTGTCAAGAACCGTATCTGTGGGTTTAAATCTTACTTTCTAAACATTAAAACGTATTCATCATGAAGACAAATAAATTTTTATTGTTGGCTATGGCCACAGCTTCGTTGGGCTTGTCATCTTGCGATGATGGTGATTTCCTGACAGAGAAGCCAAAGACTATATATACTACAGGAAATGCCTATGGCACAGTAGATCAGGTGAAGGCAAACATTACTAACCTGTATATCCATATTCGCTATTGGTATCAGAATGATAAGTTTTTGAAGGGTCAGGGAACAGATGTGCTTGACACTCCATACTTCCGCGACACTAACGGTGGCTTTTGTAACTTCTCTAAGTGGTCTTCTACTGCAAGTTCTTCTTCAAAGATTTATGATGCCATGTACCAGCTGGTCAACTATGCCAACCAGTCCTTGGAGGGTTATAACACTCCTTCTCTAACTTGGAATTCAGAGACCGAGAAGAAGGAAACGTATGGGGAAATCATGTTCTTCAGAGGATATGGTTATCTCTCTTTGGGCGAAATGTTTGGTGGTGTGCCATTGGTTGATAAGTTCTATGAGACATTGAAACTGGATTTTGCCCGTTCTAGCCGGGAAGAAACCTATGAATTTGCCATTAAGGACTTGGAGGCTGCGGCAGAGAGCCTTCCTGACTATCCTTCTGAGGCAGGTAGAGTAAGCAAGGGCATTGCTTACCATTTCTTGTCGGAGGCTTATTTGGCTCTGGCAACCATCAAGGACAATGATAAAAGCGACCTGCAGAAATCTGTAGACTATGCAGATAAGGTGATGGCTTTGCATCCGCTGATGACACAACGTTTTGGTACTCGTGCTACTCCGGGTGCAGGTACGGTTAAAAATGGTGTGAATGCTTATTATGCTGATGGTAATGTGTTCTTCGATCTTTTCCAGGAAGGCAATTATGATTATTGCGAGGGCAATACAGAGGCACTTTGGACTTTGGAAAACGATTATGCCGTATTTCATCAATATGGTGGTAATAACTGTGTGAGTACGCCTCGTGAAATGTGTCCTGTATTACGTGATGTAGTATGGAAATCGGAGTACAAGGAAGAGGGTGCTGGCTCTGGTCCTTGGACGGGTGATATTGACAATGCTGAATATCCGGGTGGAAATGTATGTGCATATCTGGGTGGTCGTGCGATTGCCGCCATTGCTCCAACCAACTATGTTATCAGTGAAGTATGGCAGAACGACGAGGGTGATATTCGTAATGCTGCTTGTAATATCCGTCGTACCTTCAAGTGTTTGGATAAAAAGCATTCCATGTATGGTAAAGAAGTTCCAATGAATATGCTAGACTTTTCTACCCAGAAAATTACGGAGATGTTCCCTATCTGGACAAAGTTTGCTCCAGTAGATGACTGGGGATATGATGACTTGGCTGATGGTGGAAACCGTTCTAATATGTATTGTGACCAGTATGCTCACCGTTCGGCAGAGACTTTGCTCTTGAGAGCTGAGGCTAAATTGAGAATGGGCGACAAGGCTGGTGCTGCGGCTGATGTCAACATCTTGCGGGATCGTGCCCATTGTCAGGTGAAGGCTGAAGCTTCAGATATGTCTTTGCAATATATTCTGGATGAGCGTGTCAGAGAGTTGTTTGGTGAGGAACGCCGTTGGGCAACACTTCTGCGTATGGGTGATGACGGTATCAAGAGTATCAATGAACATGCCATGTATATTGCTGATCAACCTTATTGGGGCGGTTACTTTAAGGCTTCTCAACCTGCAGTAAGCAAATGGAATCTTTTCCCAATTCCTCAGACAGTTATTGATAATAATACGGGTAACAAGATTGAGCAGAATCCAGGTTGGTAATAGTAAATTAGATTATGAACAGAAAACTGACATTCGGCGGGATGCTGATGACAGCATTGGTTCTCGGAATGCCGATGAATGCCCATGCGGCAAAGAAGGCTGCCAAGCAGAATTTTGCAGGCTATCTCTTTGCTTATTTCGAAGGTAGTGGTGACAAACAGGAGCATCTTCGTTTTGCTATCAGCGAGGATGCCAAGAACTGGTATGCGCTCAATGACAACCAGCCTGTCATCGCCAGCGATTCTATTAGTACCAGTGGCGGTATCCGCGACCCTCATATCCTCCGTGGTGAAGATGGTTGCTATTATATCGTAGCTACTGATATGAACACCGTGAAGAATGGATGGAAGGATAATCCGGGCATCGTATTGATGAAATCGAAAGACCTGGTGAAGTGGACGCATTCTAAAATCGTGTTGAAGGAAGATTACAAGAAGCACTTCAGCGATGCTTACTGGGTGTGGGCTCCACAGACCATCTACGACAAGAAGGCGAAGAAGTATATGATTTACTTCACCCTTCAGCGTACCGGTGATGGCAGAAAGAGTCTCGTTACCTATTATGCTTATGCCAATAAAGACTTCACAGGTTTCGAGAGTGAGCCAAAGGTGCTCTTCAATGCCAAGTATGGTTGCATCGACAACGATATCATCGAGCGCAACGGCGTTTATCACATGTTCTACAAGGGAAACATCAAGAATGCCGAAGGCAAGGAGATACAGAACGGTATCCAGCAGGCTACTGCCAAAAAACTGAAGGGACCTTGGAAGGAGGACTTCAAGTTTATCGATGCCTATGCTGACAGCAAGACCGGTGTAGAAGGTTCGGGTGTCTTCAAGCTCAACGATAAGGATGAGTATGTGCTGATGTACGATCTCTATGGTTCGGGCAGATATGAGTATCAGACCTCCAAGGATCTGAATACCTTCTCTACCAAGCCTGAGTCATTCCGCAAGGATTTCTTCCCTCGTCATGGCACGGTTTGCTCTATTACCAGAGACGAGATGGAGAGATTGCAGCAGAAGTGGGGCTATGTTCTCAATCGTTCTTATATGGGACAAGGCAATCCGATTCTGCCAGGTTTCCATGCAGACCCTGAAATCCTGTATTCCAACAAGACAGGTAAGTACTACATCTATTCTACCACCGATGGAAAACCGGGATGGGGTGGATATAAATACTACGTATATTCTTCTTCCGATCTGAAGGAGTGGAAGAACGAAGGTGTGGTGCTCGATGCGAAGAGCGACCAGATTTCCTGGGCTAACGGCAACCTCTGGGCGCCGGCAGCCATCGAGGTGAAGCAGAAGGACGGAAACTACAAATACTTCCTCTATTATAGTGCAAATCCGAAAGAAAAGGGAGGTAAGAAAATGGGTGTTGCTGTAGCTGATTCGCCAGTTGGCCCTTTTGTAGACTTCGGAAAGCCTATTGTGGAAAAATCACCTGTTGGATGGGGACAGCAGATTGATGTGGATGTCTTCATCGATCCTGTATCTAAGAAGCCTTATCTGTATTGGGGTAATGGCTATATGGCAGGTGCTGAGCTGGAACCAAGCATGACTCAAGTTAAGGATGAAACCATAACCGTGATGACTCCAAAGGGTGGAAGCCTGAAGGATTATGCTTACCGCGAGGCTCCATACGTGTTCTATCGCAACGGCCTCTACTACTTTATGTGGTCGGTGGATGATACGGGTTCTCCTAATTATCATGTAGCTTACGGAACCTCCAAGTCGCCACTCGGTCCTATCGAGGTAGCCAAGGAACCTATCGCTCTGATTCAGGACCCACAGCACGAGATTTATGGCACCGCCCATAATTCCGTAATCCAGAAGCCAGGCACAGATGAGTGGTACATTGTCTATCATCGCATCAACAAGGATTATATCCATTTCCAGCCAGGCGTTCACCGTGAGGTATGCATCGACAAACTGGAATTCAATGCAGATGGCACCATCAAGCGAGTAGTCCCTACTCATCAGGGAATTGAATAAACAACAAAAAAGAGGAAGCATCCAACTGCTTCCTCTTTTTTGTTTGCCCTGTTTTCTGTTAACCGGATTTGTATATCTCTACAGAATAGAATCAGCATACTCCCTCACCGTCATGCCGAATTCCTTCTTGAAGCACTGGCTGAAGTATCGGGCTGTGGCGAAACCAACTTTTTCTGCTACTGCAGCAATGCGCATCTGTGGGTCCTGCTGGAGAAGCTTGCAGGCTTCCTTCAGGCGGATGCTGTTGATGAAACTGCTGATGTTGGCGCCTGTAATGGCACGCAATTTATTGTATAGGGTACTGCTGCTGATGCACAGGTCGGCGGCGAGGTCTTCTCTGCCGTAGTTGCTGTCAGAGATATGCGCAAGTACCTGCTCTATTGCACTCTTCAGAAAAACTTCGTCAGGACTGCTGTAGTGCTGTTTCTCAACACTGTATTCTGTCTGCATCTGGAATCTCTCCCTGATACGTCTTCTGTTTGCGATGATATTGTCGATGCGTACCTGCAGGTCGCTGATGTTGAAAGGTTTGGTGATGTAATCATCAGCTCCGGCACGATATCCCTCGTTGCGGTCATCTCCCTTGGTTTTTGCCGTGAGCATGATGACAGGCAGCTGGGCATATTCCTTCGAGTTCTTGATCCATAAAGTAAGATCTATTCCATCCATCACCGGCATCATCACATCTGTTACAACGATGTCGAGCGGATACTTCTCTATCAGCTTCTGTGCTTTCTCGCCATTGTTGGCAGTTCTGATACAGTAGCGGGTACCCAGCAGGCGCTTCATGAGGACAAGTAGTTCCACGTTATCTTCTACCAGCAGAATGGTGTATTCTTTGTCGCTTTCATCAGCATCCCTTTCCGGCTGCAGTTGGTCTTTGCGTTCCATCTCCTCTAGCGTTTCGCCAGCGAAGGACTGTATCGCCTCCTGGTGTCGGGTAACTTTCACGCCATCTGTTATTTCGTTTTCATCATAACTGCTTTTGAGGATAGGGATATAGAGGATAAAGGTTGTGCCTTTTCCCTCTTGGCTCTTGCAGCGAATGGTTCCATGATGCAACTTTACCAGATCTTTTACGAGTGAGAGTCCCAATCCGGTTCCCACTGTTTCCATCTGGCGGTAATCTCCATCCAGAAAGCGTTGGTACAGATGCTTCAGTTTGTTGACAGACATACCGATGCCATTGTCTTTCACTATGATGCAGGCCTGTCCGTCCTGAATGCTGACCGTTAAGTTCACCTTGCCACCTTGTGGCGTATATTTGGCAGCGTTACTCAACAGATTATAGAGTATTTTCTCCAGCTTGTCGGTGTCAAACCATGCCTCATTGCCTTTGTCAGGAAGAGAGCCGGTATTTATATCCGTGTCAAACTGAATGTTCTTTTGTGTGAACATCGGCATCATGTCGCTGGCAGTCTGTTGGCAGAAATCCATCAGGTTTTCCTTGCTAACCTGCAGTTTGAGTTTTCCGGCTTGCGCTTTTCTCACTTCCAGTATCTGCCTGAGCATACGGCTCAGCCGGTCTATATTGCTATGGATGATGCCTGTTTCCTGTTCTGCGTCAGCATTCTTGAGTCTGATGGAATCGGCTGCAGCAGAGATGACAGCCAGAGGTGTGAGCAACTCATGTGTGATATTGGTGAACACCTGGGTCATCTGCAGCCGGTTTCTGGTGCGGATGCGTGCATGATACCATCTTATTCCGAGACGGATGGCGAATACTGCTATACCTATATATATAAGGTATGCCCACCACGATGCATACCAAGGTGGCAGAATCCTGATTTCGATTTTATAGGGCAGTTCGCTCCATCTTCCACGGCTGTCGGCTGCCTTGATGCGCAGATAATACGTGCCTGACGGAATGTTCTCGAAGGTAGCTTGACGGATATTTGAACTGACGGTATGCCATTTTTCATTATATCCCTCCAGCAGGTAGGCGTATTTGCATTGCCTGGTATTGTTGTAAGCCAGGAGGGCAAACTCTACGCCAAACTTGTAGATGGAAGCTGGCAACACGATGCGGCGCATGAAGGCAGGACTCAGGTTGCTTACTTCTTTTCGTAGGGTGGAGTCGATGGCTGCATACCGCTTTTCATTGAGCAGCAGGTCGGTTACGATGATATTGTAAGGCGATTTGTTGCTCTTTGATGGTTTGATGTGAGCCGTATTGATACTTACGAGGTCCGCCCCCGATCCCAGAAAGACCTGGTTGCCGAATTGGAAGGCGGAATTGGCCTGGAAGAACATGCTTCCTAAACCATCTTCACTGGTATAATTGGTATACTGCAGGTTATCGTCTGCATCGAAGGATAGCATGATGAGGGCATCATCTGTAGTAATCCAGATATGTCCTGTAGCATCTTCTATGATAGAAAATGCACGGTCTAACTCATCTGGAAACTGATTGCAGATACTCTCAAATGCATCTTTCTCAGGAACGTATCTGTAGAGGCCACCACTCTTCGAGATGGCAAGAATATGATGATGATGGTCTTCAATGCAGTTGGTTACATCGGTGATACCCAATCGCTGGTTGCCTGGATTGTAGCTTTCCTGCTTGAGTGTCTGGGGGTGCTGAAAGTTGCCGCTGAGGCAGATGATGCCTTTGTTTTCGGTGGCTATCCAGATTCTGCCCAGATGGTCTTCCTGCAGGTTTGATACAATGGCATTCAGTTTCATATTGCCCGTTTTTCCTGAAGGCAATATATAGTTGAGCCAGTTGTTCTCGCCCACGAATGTAATGCCTTTCCGGGTAGTGAGAAGGGCTTTGACATAGTTGGTCTTCACGAATTTGCAATTCTGGCTGCTGTAAAGTTTCGTCTCTCCGTTTTGAATGCGGATGATGCCGTAACCATGGCTGGCAAGCCAGATTTCTCCCCCTTTCTTCTGCATGATGTCATTGATATGTGTGTTCGTCACTTGGTAAGGAATGCCTTGCAGTCCCGGTATTTCCTGATTGAAGAGGGTGGACTGGGTGTTCTTGTCGTAGAGGGCGATGCCTGCCGGTGCCAATGCCAGCCATAAATGGTTGCCATCCAGGGTGGAAATGGCGTTGATACCATTAATGGTCAGACTGTTATGGGTAATGGAGTTTAACTGGAAGATTGGTATGCGTGTGCTGAGATGCAGCAAGCCCTGGTTGAGGGTCAGTGCCCAGAGATTGCCCTTACAGTCTGAAGCCAGGTTCATGGTGCTTTGTAGGGGATAGGACTTCTGGTTGCCTATTTCCCTGACATAGTTGAAGCCGTCGGCGAGCCGGTGCTCGTCGAGAATGCCGATACCATCTCGTGTACATGTCCAGATGGTGTTAGATACGGGATCTTCTATGATATTATAATTGATGGTGAAGTCTTTTCTTCCTTTATAATAGCTGGTATAACCAGGACTTGACAGATTGCCGGGCGTGTTCAGGCAGAAAACACCTTTTCCCCATGTTCCTATCCAGAGTCGGCCTTTCCGGTCGAAGGTCATGCTGTGGGCTGCGGCGAATTTCTCTTTCGGAATATTGAGCTGGTATAAAGTCCGCTCTTCTACGTTGATGCGGTATATGCCATGTTTCCATGTTCCCATATAGATATTTCCCTCTTTGTCTTGAGCAAAGCTCTGTACTTCACGAAAGTTCAAGGCATGACGTCTGCCATTGGCATCTGTAACCCAGGTGTTGCCTTTATGGAAAATCTGGAATTTCCTGTTTTTTCTCCTGTATCTTACCAGATAATCTCCGTAGCCCATCCATACGTCACCATTGCGGGCGGTAAAGAGTGGATATACATGCTTGTCTGTTGTCCTGAAGGGCATCTTGAAAATGGTGAACCGGTTGGTGGTCTTGTCCATTCTGACCAGTCCTTCTTCCGTTCCTATCCAGATGCCGCCATCGTGGTCTGCTGTCATGCAGTTGATTCTGTTGCTTGGCAGTAGAGTTGGTGATTGTCCCTGGTTCCGATAGTAAGTGAACTGGTATCCGTCGTAAGTCTTGATACCATTGTCTGACCCTATCCATATCAGTCCCTGCTTGTCTATGAGAATGCATTTCTGTTCCTCAGAGGCAGCAGTATTTACGGTGTTGCGAACTTCAAAGGGGATGTTGGCTGCCCTTGAAGTCAGACTGCTCATCAGCAGACAGACTGCGCTGCAGATGAGTTGTTGCAAATGAACTTTTATTAATCCAGAATTCATATCTTCTTATGTAAATGAAATTATGATGCAAAGATATGAAGAATAACTTAAAGCACGGAATAAATAAGCTAAGATTTTGGTTTACAGGTCAATAATTATCTGATAGTGTACGAGCAATAATAATAATTGTACGTCTATTGTGATACTTTTCGCATATTTCATGAGGTGTATCTGAAATAACGGTATTATATGCAGGAATGAAAAAAAAAGATATAATTTTGCACCGTCTTTGGATATTTGTACATGAAAGAGATAGATAGTATACTTTTTTATAAATAAATTGAAGAAAGCGATATTGATATAATAAAATTAAACAACTTTACGATTTTAAAAGCATTAACAGCAATGAAAAAAAAGCAATTGTTGACATCGTCACGAAGGTTGATGTTTGCATCTGTCCTGGTTCTTATGGGAACAAGCAATCAGACAATGATGGCTGCCCGTATGGTTCAGGAAGAGCAACAGGATAATCTGGTGAAGGGTAAGGTCGTTGATGATAAGGGTGAACCTATCATCGGTGCAACCATTAAGGAAAAAGGAACTTCTAATGGAGCAGTTTCTGATATTGACGGAAACTTCAGTTTCAATGCCAAGGATGGGGTAGTTCTTGAAGTATCATACATTGGTTATAAAACCCAGAACATCAAGGTCGAGGCTGGTAAAGAACTCAACATCAAGATGGAGGAAGAGGGCCAGGCTTTGAATGAGGTGGTAGTGGTAGGCTATGGTACCGTGCAGCGCAAGAACTTCACGGGTTCTGTTTCTACCGTAAATGTTGCCAACTCTCCTGTTGCCAATATTCCTACTACCAGTGCCATGAACGTATTGCGTGGTTCTGTTACGGGTATTACCATGTCACAGGAGCAGGGTGCCGGACAGAATCCTTCTGTTCAGGTTCGTGGTCAGAAATCTGTCAATGGCGGTTCGTCTCCATTGATTGTTGTCGATGGTGTCATCTATATGGGTCCTTATTCTGATATTGACCCTAATACCATCCAGAGTGTAAGCGTACTGAAGGATGCTACCTCTCTGGCTGCCTATGGTTCACAGGCTGCCAATGGTGTGATTATGGTTACCACCAAGAAGGGTGTACTGGGTAAGCCGGTCATCAACTTCAACTCTTCCTGGTCGTTCTCTACTGCTGCTTCCAAACCGGATGTGCTCAGTCCGAAAGATTATATCAGAAAGGTGAATACGCTGTCAGGACTTGCCGAGGATGCAGACCCTACGTGGATGCAACAGTTTGAATACGAAAACTACAAGGCTGGCAAGACCATTGACTGGTTTGATTACTGTACCCGCACCGGATTGATGCAGAACTATGCGGCTTCTGTTTCGGGTGCTACCGAGAAAGTAAACTATTTCCTTTCCGGCAGCTATGCAGACCAGCAGGGTGTGGTAAGGGGAGATGATTATTCCCGTACTTCCCTCAACATGCGCTTGCAGAGCGATATTACCAAGTGGTTGCAGATAGGTGGTCAGACTGCCTATACCTACAGAGATTATTCCGGTCCTACGGTATATGATCTCTATCAGGCTGTCCGCTTGAGTCCATACGGCAGAGCAGAACGTACTGATGGTGGCGGTTTGGAAAAGTATCCGATGTCAGAGGGTGTTTACCGTGTCAACCCAATGTGGGATGTACTGAGTGGTACCAAGGACGATCATGATACCTATCATACCCTCGACCTCAAGGGGCATGTATTGCTCACCTGCCCATGGATAGAGGGTCTTACCTTCCGCATGAATGGTACTTATTCTATAGAGAATGTAGAGCGTGACCAGTTTACCCACGAAGGATATTATGTGAAGGAAGGTACTTCCGACGACCGTTATTCTCAGGCTACCATTGCCGGCTATCTTGCCAAGGCAAATGGAAGCAATGCCCGTACCAAGAATACCTATTGGGTTTGGGATAACATCCTCAACTATAATCACCAGTTTGGTGATCACTATGTGGATGCCACTTTCGTATATACCCGTGATTCCAAGGAATATGACTACCGTGGCATGAACGGTTCCGATTTCTCTTCGCTGGGCAATACCCTGTTTGGTGCATACGGTCTGAACTATGCGGCTACGCAGAAAATCAACAACACCGGATATAACAGGAAGAACGATATCGGTTATCTGTGGCGTATCAACTACAATTACAAGGATACCTATCATCTCAGTGCATCCCTGCGCCGCGATGGTTCCTCTGTCTTCGGTACCAACAGTAAGTGGGGTAACTTCCCTGCCGTGGGATTGGCCTGGACTGCCAGCAACGAGAAGTTCATCAAGGCCATCAAGCCTATTTCTTACTTGAAGCTGAAGGCTTCCTGGGGTAAGAACGGTAACCAGTCGCTCAGTCCATACGAAACCTTGCAGAAGATTACCCTCGGACAGGCTGGTGGCTTCAGCTATCCTTTCGGTAATACTTCAGAGGTAACCTGGGCACAGCGCATCACCTCTATGGGTAACCCTAACCTGGGATGGGAATCTACAGAGTCTATCAACTATGGTTTTGAACTCGGACTCCTGAAAGACCGTATCAATATCCAGGTAGATGCCTACAACTCCAAGACCACCAACCAGATATTCAACCGCTCCATCCCTGTGATGATCAATGGTCTTTCCTCCATGAAGGCAACTATGGGACGTGTTGACAACTGGGGTATCGAGGTGAATGTGAACACCAAGAATATCATGACCAAGGACTTCACCTGGGAAAGTGCGCTCAACTTCTATATGAACCGCAACACCTTGAAGGAACTCTATGGTGACGGCAAGGACGATTTGAGCAACTCCCTCTTCCTGGGCAAGTCGCTCGGTGCCATCTATGGCTATAAGCCTACGGGCATCGTGCAGGCTGCCTATGGAGCTGATGGCAAGCCTCTCTATGATGCCAGCGGAAATATGCAGGTATGTGATGCCGACAAGGCGTATGCCGAAGCCAACAGCGCCAAGCCTGGTGATGTGAAGTTTGCCAATGTGGATGGCAGTGCAGATGGTAAGATTACGGCAGAAGACCGTACCATCCTGGGATACAATAAGCCTAACTTCACCATGAGTCTGGGCAATACATTGAAGTATAAGGATTTCGAACTCTACTTCCTCTTCACTGGTCTCTTCGGCGGTAACGGCTATGCCAAGGCAACCAACCTCTATGCTTATCAGACCAATTCAGACAATAAGGATGACAACAACCTGAATCATGGTTGGTGGACTGCAGAGAACAAGAGCAATAAATATCCACGCATCGACTATAATGATGGCAGATACCGCCCATTGCAGAGCTATGCTTTCATCCGCTTGCAGAGTCTGAGCCTCTCTTATACCTTCCGTCAGGCATGGTTGAAGAAGGCGATGATCAATAACCTCAAGTTGTATGTAACCGGTCAGAATCTCTTTACCCTTACAGGTTGGGATGGCGGCGACCCTGAGGTTAAGCAGACCTTGGGTACAGGTTATTCATACGGTTATCCACTGTCAAGAACCGTGTCTGTGGGTTTAAATCTTACATTCTAATTTTAAAGAGCATTCATCATGAAAAAAGATAAAATATTGCTTTTGGCATTGGCTGCCGTTACTCTGGGAATGACATCCTGTAATGACGATGACTTCCTGAAAGAGAAGCCAAAGACCATCTTCACCACCGACGACGCATACAATACGACCGACCAGGTGGAGGCTATGGCCACAAACATGTATCAGCACATCCGCTATTGGTATCAGAATGATAAGTTCCTGAAGGGACTGGGTACTGATATCCTTGATACACCTTATTATCGCAGTACTTCGGGTGGTTCATGTAACTTCTCCAAATGGTCTTCTACCTCCAACTCTTCCAATAAGGTATATGAAGCCATGTACATGCTGGTGAACTATGCCAACCAGACGCTGGAGGGCTATAACGCTCCCAACTTGACCTGGACCGATGCTGAGAAGAAGAAAGAGATGTATGGTGAGATTATGTTCTTCAGAGGATATGCTTATCTCTCTTTGGGCGAACTCTTTGGCGGTGTGCCATTGGTTGATAAGTTCAACAAGGAGCTGAAGCTCGACTTCGCCCGTTCCAGTCGTGAAGAGACCTATCAGTTTGCCATCAAGGATCTGAAGGCAGCCATAGAGAATCTCCCAGACTATCCTTCCGAGGCAGGCAAGGTAGGCAAGGGAGTGGCATACCACTTCCTCGCTGAGGCTTATCTGGCTTTGGCTACCATCAAGAATAACGACCAGGCTGACTTGCAGCAGTCTATCGACTATGCCAACAAGGTAATGGAGTTGCATCCATTGATGACCCAGCGCTTCGGTACCCGTGCTACCCCTGGCTCAGGTGAGGCTAAGAACGGGGTAGATGCTTATTATCCAGACGGTAACGTGTTCTTCGACCTGTTCCAGGAAGGTAACTATGATTACAGCGAGGGCAATACCGAGGCTCTGTGGACCTTGGAGAATGACTATTCTGTATATCATAAGTTTGGTGGTGACAACTACGTAAATACTCCAAGAGAGTATTCGCCAATCTTGAGAGAGGTGACCTGGAAGTCAGAATACAAAGAGGAGGGCGCTTCTGACGGACCTTGGTCAGGCAACATCGATGAGGCGCTCTATCCTGGCGGCAATACATGTGCCTTGCTGGGAGGTCGTGGAATCGGTGGCACCTCGCCAACCAACTACGTCATCGAAGACATCTGGAAGAACGATGAGGGGGATATCCGAAATGCAGCCTGCAATATCCGCCGTACCTTCAAGTGCCTGGACAAGAAGCATTCCATGTATGGCAAGGAAGTGCCAATGAGCATGCTCGATTTCTCCAGTCAGATGATTACTGAGTATTACCCTGTTTGGACCAAACTGGCTCCTGTTGATGACTGGGGCTACGATGACCTGAAGGATGGAGGCAACCGTTCTAATATGTATTGCGACCAGTATGCCACCCGTTCTGCCGAGACCCTGCTTCTCAGAGCCGAGGCAAAGTTGAGAAAGGGAGATAAGGAGGGTGCTGCTGCCGATGTCAACATTCTGCGCAACCGTGCCCAGTGCAAGGTGAAGGCACAGGCTTCAGACATGACCTTGCAGTACATCCTTGATGAACGTGCAAGAGAGTTGTTTGGTGAGGAACGCCGTTGGAACACGCTGCTCCGTATGGGCGAAGATGGTATCAAGAGCATCAATGCCCATGCCATGTATATGGTGGCTCAGCCTTATTGGGGTGGATTCTTCCAGCCTAATGTGCAGCCTGTTACCAAGTGGACTCTCTTCCCGATTCCACAAAAGGTGATAGACAGCAATACTGAAAATAAAATTGAGCAGAACCCAGGTTGGGAATAAGCTCCAAATCTTCAATAACACAACAAGAAAAGAGACAAAGAAAACTATCGGAAGATATGTTTTCTTTGCCTCTCCTATTTATGAACTGTTCTATTCTGCTTGTCTGAAATGTTCCAAAGCAGCAGCTACGCCATCTTCTTCATTGGAAAGCGTGATGTAGTCGGCTTCGGCTCTAACCTCTGGTGCTGCATTCTGCATGGCTACTCCCATGCCTGCCAGTTTCAGCATGCTCAAGTCGTTGTAGCCATCTCCGAAAGCAATCATATCGGCTGGGGTGAGATTGATTTTCGCCAGAAGGCGGAGCAGGGACTTTGCCTTGTCGATGCCTTTGGGAACCAGCTCCAGGAAGAATGGGGCTGAACGGAAGATGTCCATCCTGTCGCCCAGAATCTCAGAAAGCTCGTTTTCTGCCTTGAGCATATCTGCCGGGTCGCCTGTCATGAGGAGCTTGGTAGGGTGAGGCTCCAGGGCTTCGAACAGGTTTTCTACCTTTCGGATGTTCATCTTGTTGATACGCGATTCTTCCTTCACATACTGATCGTCTGGCATTTCGGTGATAATCTCGTTGCCGGCATATCCCAGCAGGGCATGATTCTTCTCCTTCGCGTACCTATATAATATAGGTATCACCTCATCAGGAAGGAACTGGGCGAAGAGTTTCTCGCCAGTCTTGGCATTCACGATGTTGCCGCCATTATAAGATAGGATGTATCCGCCTCGCTTATCCAGTTCCAGACATTCCGCCACCGGTTCGATGCCGTAGGTCGGTCTGCCTGAAGCAAGGATGATAACAACACCCTCGGCTTCTGCCTGAAGCAGCGCTTCGCGGGTTTTCGGGGTAACCACCTTGTCGTGGTTGGTCAAGGTGCCATCCAGATCAAGGGCGATGGCACGGTATGGAAGATGATTCATATTTGATATATTATTGTATTTCTAATTTGTCTGCAAAGGTAAGATAAAAAAACGATTGTAACAAGAAATAGCGTTAAATATGATATAAATATAGGTGTTTGATAGGTTTTTAACCGATAATTACCTGTTTTTTGTTGTTTATTATACACTATAGTCGGAAAGTTTTCTTATCTTTGCAACCGAAATGACAAACAATAATATAAATTAAATAAAACCTATTTGAAAATGAAGAGATTAATTTCAGCAGTATTGCTTTCGGCAGCCGTAGTTGTGCCAACCATGGCG
>ENA-ORNT01001141-ORNT01001141.1-human-gut-metagenome-genome-assembly--contig:-NODE-1141-length-18194-cov-3.112741_pt1 | contig 18194 bp, 16 predicted proteins | sample MGYA00242120_ERZ509032 | MGnify/ENA primary metagenome ERZ509032 (study PRJEB26280, sample SAMEA2338729) | human gut metagenome | biome: human gut; feature: human-associated habitat; material: faeces...
GGAGCCTATACCGGCGAGCAAACCGCAGACATTTTAACGGGTCGCCCGCTTCTTGAAGAATACGGTCACACGGTTTTCCGAATTGTGCGGCCGTTATTTTTTTTGTATGCCCGTTGCATGGTTTTTGAGAAAAATGTTTTATACAAATCAAAGGGAGTGTCTCTGTGAAAAAATCCGTGCTGCTTTTTCTTGCCTGTTCCGTTCTGCTGCTTGCGGCATGCCAAAAAACGCCCGAGTCTGTCATGGACGGAAATGTCCTTCGCGCAAAAAGCTCGAACGATTTGCTCGTCGAGTCCCTCGTGAGCGCTCCCGCCGATAACGGCAGGAGCGGAGAGAGCGTGCCGACTCTCGCCGAATCCGAGCATCTCAAGCGCGACATTTCATCCGGCGGCATAACCGTGCATATCGACGCCGATATAAAAGTGCCGAAGATAACCGGAGATATACGGACATATTCCGCGCAGTACCGCTTCTTCGACCTGCTCGAGCTTGAAGACCTGTTCTTCTCCGGCGACGATCCGATGTTCAATCCCGGCTCGGAGAAAACGGCGGAGGACGATCCGTCTGCCGGGCTGCTCCCGGGCGGATTTTATTTCGGCGTATCCGAAGTTCTGAGCGCGTCAAACCATCCGACCGCTTTGAAGCCCGGATGGGCAAAGGGCTGCAATATCTCTCCCGACGATGCACGCCGCCTGTCGGATAAGCTTCTCGGCCGTCTCGGAATGACCGATTTTGAGCTTGTCTCTTCGCAGGTCGCTGAGCCTCTGACCGAGCGAGGCAACCGTGCCAAACGCGGCAGATATGAATATAAATATGTCCAGGTTGCCGACGGAATACCGCTTTCGAGCGGCGAGCCTGACAGCACAGGATGCACCGTCGCAATAGACGACAGAGGCGTTGTTGACGCGAGGCTCACAAGGCTTGAACTTGGCGAGTCGAAAATCGTAAACAGCAGAGTCATGACGCTCGACGGCGTTCTCGCGGTCTTGCAGAAGAAGCTTGCCGCCGCGGGACTTGTCAAAGATTCTATAGTAAAAGAGATAAGCTTTGAATATATGTCGGTCGAAGACCCCGAAACATATAATTCGACCGTGTTCCCGTGCTGGCGTTTCTGCACCGCTACTACCGCAACGCTGGAACAATACGGCGAATATGAAAATGATATTATAATCAATGCCGTAACCGGTGAATTTTACGCCGTTACGAATAGATACGAATAACCAAAAGGAGGAAAACAAAATGTTGAAACGCACAAAAGGATTCGTATCGCTCGCTGCCGCAATCGCACTCATGCTGGGACTCTGTTCCTGCAGCGGCAAACCCGAAACAGACCCGAGCACAGCTGCCGACCCGACCGGAATAGGGGCGCAGGCAGAGACCGGGGAGAACAACACGGCGAAGGATATTGCTCCCGAAAGCGGCGCACCGGAAACCGCCGCAGAGGAAGCAAACACTGCCAAAGAAGCAAGCGCCGCCGCGCAGACGGAAAAGGCAACAAAGAAAACAGATGCTTCAAATGCAAATGTCAGCGCCGCCGGATTCATCTGGCCCGTGCCCGGCTATACACAGCTTTCCTCTCCGTACAGCACTCAGTATAAGCGCATAAGCATCAAAGCTGATTTCGGTGCAAAGGTTGTTGCCTGCGCCACTGGAAAAATTACGAAGATATATAACAAAGATGATGAAAGCAAAACGCCGTGTGCCGTGCTGACCTGCGCCAATGGCTATGTCATTGAATACAGCGCGGCAAATTTCTCCGTTAAGGTGGGCGATGTTGTCGCCCGCGGCGACAGTATCGGCTTTGTCGGCAGATACGGAACCGGTCCTCACCTGAATATTTCAGCCACGAAGGACGGCGCAAGTATTGATCCCGCAACGATCATAAAGCCCTGAGCGGGGTGATCCTATGCTCAGAAAGGATGTAAAAAGTCAGCTTTTTTCAACCGGGATGTTGATATCCCTGCTGCTCGGACTTGTTCTTCTTGTCGAGCCGCAGTATCAGTATTTTCTGTATTTTGCGCGGTGGGACAACAAGGCAGATTATATCAATTTCTTCTTCTCGTCCCTCGCGCTCGGCGGATATCTTATCTTTACGCCGATTATAACCGTTATGCCCGGCGTGTTCCGTTTCTGCGATGAGTATAACAGCGGATACCTGCGCTTTATGCTTGTGCGCTCGAAGAGCCGCAGAAAATATATTTTCTCAAGACTTTTTTCAAACGCTGTCTGCGGCGGCGCGGCGAACGCTCTGCCGCTTGCGGTGTTTGCGCTGATAATGCTCATTTTCTGCGACCCGTATGTCCCGAACGGACATTCGAAAACTCCGCTTGACGGAAGCATATTGCAGCCGTTTGAAAATGTCGCGGGCGGGCTCGGCCTGGTCGGAGTGATAATCCTGCTCGCGTTCATCTTCGGCGTCGTGTGGGGAGTTATCGGCACGGCTCTGTCCGCCGCGGTGCCCAACAGATATGTGGCTCTCTGCGGTCCGTTCGTGCTGTTCTTCCTGATGCATCTCATCACGAGTGCGCTGCAAAAAGAAAAATTCAGCCCGACCAATACCATCCTGCCCGATATCCTGCCGTCGTTCGGCTTTCTGTTTTTGTATCAGGCGGTGCTTCTGGTGCTCGGCTGCGCGGCGTTCATTTTCTTTGCGCGAAGGAGGCTGCTGCAATGAAACAGTGTCTCTCTGTGATGCGCTGGCAGTTCGGCACATGGCTCGGCAGTGCGCGGACTGTTACGGCTTTTCTCGTCTGCGCCGCCGCTTCGCTGCTCGATTCCGTGAATCTTATGCGGTTCGCCCGGGCGAGCGGAGATCCGCTTAACATATTCGAGCCGTTTATATATAACAGCTCAACGCTCCATATCGCGACATTGATGTTCCTCGGGCTTATGCTCCTGTTCGCCGACGCGCCTTTTACCGAGCAGAGCGCGATGTATTCGCTCGTGCGCTGTTCGCGGGTGCAGTGGATAGTCGGAAAGCTCATGTATATCCTGCTCTCCTGCGCCGTGTATTACATATTTTCGCTCGCGGTGACCGTGATATTCTTCTCGTCCAATGCCTTTGCGGGCAATGTGTGGAGCGCGCCGTTTTATGAGCTCGTCATGCGCGATGCGGCGGCTTCGTCTTATCATATCACAGTCGATCCGAAGCTTTTTATGTCGGCTGTTACGCCGTATCTCGCGGCATTCTATGCCCTGGCGCTGAATCTCGGCTACGGATTTTTCTGCGGCTCTCTTCTGTTTTTGATAAATTTAAGCGGCAGCCGCGTGCTGGGCTTCGCCGTGCTCTCGGCTCAGCATATCATTTCATATCTGATTAGGTTTAAGTACCTCCCGTTTTTTATCTCCGTATTTTCGAATCACGGCTTCTCAGAGGATGCCGGTCTGCCGTCGGTCGGCTTTTCGTGCGCGTATTTCTGCCTGCTCGCGGCGATTATCGTTGCGTGTATTCTTCGCGCCGTTCGGCATGTCGATCTCAAAATAACAGTGGGGACTCGAATATGAAGATAACTTTTTTTGCGGGATTGCGGCATCGGCTTTTCAATATGCTGCCGTATCTCGCTGTGTCTCTGCTCATATGGGCGGTCTGCGTGCTCTCGTCTTTCGGCGGCGAGCGGGAAACATTTTTCTCTGTTTTCACAGAAGCCGTCGGCGGCGTTGAACATAGCGGGCAGTTTGATCTCTTCGGCTTCTTCCGCTATTTCGGAACATTTTTTGCGGGACTCTTTCTCGGTATGGCAGGCTCGGTCCTCGATTCCGAGACGATGCCGTATTTCGTCCTGCCGCGCTCGAAGAGCTTTTTCAAATGGTGGATAAAAACCGTTTCGTCCGCGCTTCTCTGGTGCGTGCTCTATTGCCTTATCGGCATAGCTGTCTGCGCAGCGGCAGCGGAAAAAGTCGGAACGCTTTCCGCCTTTGAGCTTATGCGCATGGCGGCATATCCGCTCGCGCTCGGCGCGTCAATGTGCGTGCTGTGCCTTCTGCGTTTTCTTCTCGGGCAGAAGCCTGCGGCGGCAATTGTAATTGCGGTTGTCGGCACAACGGGGCTAATATGCGGAAAGCTGAAAAGCTTCAGCTTCGCCATGCTCGGCGCATACGGCATGGCAAAACAGCTGACCGATGCCAAAACGGCTGCGGCAGTGCTCTTGGCAGACGCGACGGTGATAATCCTTGTCTTTTTCTGCTCCGGCGCAGTGAAGAGAAGGGCTTTGAAAGGAGGACATTATTTTGACTGATGTTATAGTTATAGATAAGCTGACAAAAAGCTTCAAAGGAAAAACGGTTCTCGAAGATGTCAATATGCAGCTGCAAGAGGGCAGAATATATGGCATCGTCGGCGACAACGGCAGCGGCAAGACCGTACTTTTAAAGCTCATTTGCGGATTCATGAAGCCGGACAGCGGCACGGTCACCGTCAACGGCAAGGTGATAGGCAAAGACGCTGACTTCCCGGAGAACACGGGAATTATAATCGAAGCGCCCGGATTCCTGCCCAATTACAGCGGCATGAAAAATCTTGAATATCTCGCCTCGATACGCGGCAAGATCGGCAAAGAGCAGATAGAGGCCGCCATGAAAACGGTCGGTCTTGACCCGTCGTCAAAGCTGCGGGTCGGCAAATATTCGCTCGGCATGAAACAGCGCCTCGGCATAGCGCAGGCGATAATGGAAAATCAGCAATTATTGATTCTCGACGAGCCGATGAACGCGCTCGACAAGGACGCAGTCGAGGAGATGCGAAAGCTCTTCCTGAGCTTTAAAGCGAGCGGAAAAACCATGCTCATAGTCTCGCACAACGAGGGCGATATCTCGACCCTCTGCGACGAGGTTTATGAATTTGACGGCGCGCGGATAAAGCGGCGCGAAAATGTCTGAAATATACTTACGGAGCTGAAAAATAATGAAATCAAACAGAAAAATTATCATGTCCGCCTTCACCCTGCTTCTTGCTGCAATCTCGCTTGCCGGGTGCGCTAAAGTGGCGCGCGAGCCGGAAACAACGACTGCACCCGAAACTACGACCGAGGAGCAAACGACGGAGCCGACCACCGAACCGACAACTCAGGCGGAGACAACAAAGGCGACCTCCGCACGCGGCGCGGAAACGACCCGCCGGGCTTCCGGTTCTTCAAATACCGCTTCAAAGACTACGGAATTTCAGGTCGATTTTGACGCGATAAGAATGCTCGGGGTTCCGAAATTCCGCGCATATGCCGACCTGGGCGACGGCTTTTCATCAACAGGCAAGACCGCGACCGTGAACGGAGTCAAGTGCAAGACCTATAAAATAACTTTTGAAGGCAGCGACGATGTCCTGCTCGCATACGATGAGCAGAACAAGGTGCTGTATGAGTACGACAACGAAACAAAAGATTGGATAGAATTATAAAAAAACAGGCGTTTTACGGTTTTGCCGCAGAACGCCTGTTCTTTTTTGTGTTTATATGTGCAGTGCTTTGAGTAGCGCGTCGGTGCCCTCAAAGTGCGGGATTATCATATCGGCGCCCGCCGACATGAGCCTTGTCCGTTTCTTTTCGTCTATTCCGTCGCCGGTCTTTTCGTTTGTCGCCACGCCGACCGCGTATCCGCCGAGCTTTGCCGTGAGCTCTATCTCAACAAATCCGTCGCCGAATGTGACAAGCTCTTCCGGGTCGAGCTTCTGCTCTTCAATCATGTTCTTTATAACCGCCTCTTTTGAGCAGTCGAGCAGAGCGTCCTTCGCGCCGTGTATTCCGCCGTCGAAGAGATCTTTGACTCCAATTAAGGACGCCTCATATATGACATCCTCTTCGTCCGTGCCGCTCGCGAGGAAGCATCTTATCCCGGCGTTCCTCAGCGCTTTTATGAACTCAACTGACCCTCTGACCGCGAGATCGGCGGGGGAGAGACAGCCGCTTTCGAGCCCATTTTTTCTGTCGGCTATCCGCGTTTCGAGTCTGCGCAGATATTCTTTTTTGTATTCGCCCGGGTCAACGTGCTCTCCGCCGCGGCGAACGACTGCCTCGTTGAGCGCGATGCACTGGAATATTGTCTGCTTGCCGGTCAGTCGGTCGACGAATTCCGTGACCTCTTCGCATATTCCGTCTTTATTTTCATTTGTGCCGAGAGCTTCGATGACCTCGCAGAAATACGGAATCATCACTTTCTGCCAGCCCTCGCGTATAAGGCTTATCGTGCCGTCAAAATCGAACAGCGCGCATTTGAAGCCCCTGCCGCTGTATTCTTTTATCGTTTCAATTGAAAAACTCATTCCTGTGCCTCTTAGTTTTATTTTTTACTGTGCGAGCGCTTCTATTTCCTCGGGCGATGCCGTGCCTGTGATGCCGATTTTCCTGACCGTCACGCCGGATGCGAGTCCCGCGAACTGAGCCGCCGCTTTGAGCTCGGTCTTTGCGGCGATTGCCGCAGAAAATGCGGAGAGCGAGGTGTCGCCCGCGCCGCAGATATCAACTTCGCCGTCGAACAGCACCGCGTCGGCTTTCTCCGCCCTGTCGCCGTCGGTGACTATCGAACCGCGCTTTCCGAGCGTGCAGAACACGGTCGAGCGGTTCTTTTTCGCGAGCAGCTTCGCCGCTTCGATGAACTCGTCATATCCCGCGTCTATGTAGCCCTCGTTGTTATACACCGCGCGCCAGCACTCTACCTCGTTGGGCTTCAATATGCAGTCAGTGTATTCACCGATGTTGTATCGGCTGTCCGCAATGACGGGGAGCCCCGATTTTGCAAGTGCAATTATCTCATCGCGCACGCGCTTTGTGATTATGCCGAATCTGAACTGATCCGCGACGCAGAGCACATCGATATTTCCGGAGATCTTTCTGAGATTTTCAATCACCTTGTCCTCGGTCTCTTTTGATATCGACTCGTAGTTGTCGAAGTCGAGGCGCGGATCTTCATATTCAAGCTCCGATATGCCCTTTCGCATCGGCTTGCAGTAGGCGTTGGTGAAGCGGTCGGGCACTTTGATGACAAAATCCCTGTTCATGCCGCTCTTTTCGAATATATCTTCCATGAGCATGCCGCGCCAGTCGCCGCCGATAAGGGATATCGGAATAAGCTCTTTTGGGGAGAGCGCCGCGAGATTCGACGCAACATTTCCGCCCGCGCCGAGATAGACCCGCTCGCCGACTATCGGCAGGGGATAGTGCGGAGTCTCGCGTGAGAGCTCGGATTTCGTCATATCCGCGTGCCAGTAGATATCAACGCAGAAGTCGCCGATTATGCCTATGCGCGCATTTTTTATGCCGGCGCATATTTTTTTGACCTGTTCTTTTGAAAGCATATCTTACCTCAAATCAAAGCTGCTCTTTGAGCTTGTCGTAGAGCGTGGGTATGGTTATCTGATGGTCGCCCTCGAAGTGCCAACCCCAACCGCCGCGGCAGGTCGGGCGGTTGACGATATTTTTGCGGGGGCGGTAATAGTAGTTCGGATCTTCGTAGCCTATCTTGCAACGGAAGTTGCCCAGGCGCACGAGGTCGAAGTTCGCCGTGGTTATGTTGAACGTGGGATAGCCGAGGTTGCGCGCTATTGAAAGAGTCTTGAGGAACACCTCGGGACCGATAACGGCAGAGCCGAAGTTCAGGAAAACGCCGCCGTCAAGCTGCGACACGCTGTAAGCCATCTTCTTGAAATCAATGCCCGAGCATTTGCCGATAGCCTCCATGTCGCAGGTGGGGTGCTGGTGGATGATATCCGTGCCGAGTGCTATGTGATAGGTCGCGGGAATGTCCAGCTTGTATGCGTTCCAAAGTATGCAGTCCTCGCGGTTCGGGAACTTCTCGGGGTGAATGTCTATGTACTCGCCGAGCGCCTCGCCGTAGCCTAAGTCGAGCTCCGCGCCGCGCTTAATTGCCTCGTTCATCCACGCGCCCGTCTGCTCCCACATTCCGAATGAGCCGTCCTCTATGGCGGTCGGCACATCCTCCGAGGTGCCGCCGAGATACGCCAGCTCAAAGTCGTGTATGCTCGTCGCACCGTTTGCGGCGATGTGCGTGATAACGCCCATCTTCATCAGCTCGATGACATAGCGCGAAAGGCGGTTCTTGACAACGTGAGCGCCCATGCTCCATATTACCGGATGCCCGTTCTTGCGCGCCTTGACTATTCTCTCAACAAGCTCGTCAAAGCCATCGTATACAAATTCCTCGTGCGGCGTGACCCCGGGAGTCATCATATTGTCTATGGTGACGAGGTTGTGCCTGTCCTCGACGGAATATGTCTTTATTCCTGAAAAATCAAGCTGCATCTGTCTGCGAAGCATAATACCCTCTCCTTAAATCATCGTTCTTATCGGATTTTAACATATTGCTGCGGAATTTACCACAGTTTTACTAAAATTTGTTGCAAATTCCCACAAAAAGCGATACGCCCGCAGAATAACTGCGGGCGCGCATGCTTTAGGATTATTTTTCGCTTGAATCCTTTTCGTTTTTCTCTTTTTCTTCTCTCGCGGCTCTCTTTTTCTTGATGAATGCGGGAGTTATCTTGTCGAGTATTTCATCGAGCTTTTGCCATTCGGCTTCGGCCTTTACCGAGTCCTCATCAAGGCGTTTGTCCATGTCGTAGTACATGATACTGCATCCGCAGTGAGGGCAGTTGGGCTTTAAGTCGAATATTCCGAGCTTACCGCCGCATTTCGGGCATTTGCGTTCCATTTATATCTCTCCTTCCGACTTGGATATCGTCTTCGAGTTGAGCTCGCGGCGGGCGATCATCTCTTCCTGGATATCCTTGAGCTTCTTGCCCTCAAGGTCATAGAACTTAAAGGGTATGAGCGAGATGAGCGACGCTACGGGCGGGAGTATGGTGACCAGAGCCCAGAGCCAGAAACGGGTGTTTATCTGCGGGTTTTCAACAAGCTGAAGCGAGTTGTCCGCGAGCTGAACGGTGACAAGGCCGATGACCGGGATTATGGCCGTTGCGATAGCCGTGCAGAGCGAGCCCGTGAGCTTGCTGATGAAGGTCAGCAGCGAGAACGCCATGCCCTCGTTCCTTTCGCCCGTCTTCCACTCCATGTAGTCGACCGTGTCGCCTATCATCTTTGTGGGGACGACCATGTTTATGCTCGTCAGCGAGCTGAAGATGAAGCCCTGAATCATAAGCAGCGGGACAATGACCGCCGGGTTGCGATAGAATTTCATACCGATTAGGAAGGTGGTCGTGCCGACGAGTGCCTTGAGAATAGTTGTGCGAACGACTATCTGCTTCGACGTCCATCTTCTCTCGAGAGCGGGCAGGAGGAGATAAGTCAGGAAGCCCGAGACAACGCCGGGAATGCCGATTATCGTGCCCCAGCTCGCCGCGCCGAGGGAGAATATGTAGAAATACTGCGCGAATGTGTCGGTAACTCCGCCGACGGTTGCGAGAATGTTGGAGCAGACTATGAGAAGCAGGGGCTTGTTCTTGAAAAGGAATCTGAAGCAGTCGAGAACCTTCGGCTCGTCGGAATTCTGAACCACGCGCTCGCGGCAGAAGATACCGGAGAGCGAGAACAGTCCCATGCCGACAGTTCCCGCGACAATTCCCATGACAAGGAAGAGCTGGCGCATATTGATTCCGATAACGCCCTTGTTGCTCAGGTCGATGAGCAGGGATATAACGGGCGTAGAAAGTCCGCCGATTATGCCGGAGAGGAAGCGCGCCGAGGTTATGGCGTTCGATCTGTCAACGGGGTTCGGGGATATCGCGGCGGACAGACCCCAGAACGGGATGTCGCCTATTGTGTAGAAGAACTCCCAGATGAAATATGTGACGCACATATAGACTATCTTGAGCGTCGTTGACTGAACTCCCGCGAGGAATTCCGCGCCGCCGAAGAACACGACTGTCGCTATTCCGAGCGGTATCGGGACGAAGAGCAGATAGGGACGCAGTTTTCCGAGATTCGTGCGGGTCTTGTCAACTATCGTTCCCATCATCGGGTCGTTGAGTGCATCCCAGATGCCCATGACGGTTATCATCGTTGCGACCGCTGTGCTCGGTATGCCGAACACGGTCACAAGGAAGAATGTCAGCTGCATGCGGACCATGTTGTATCCGATGACTTGACCGCCGTTTGCTACGCCGTAGATAACCGTTTCTTTTACTCCGACGTATCGTTTTTCTTTCAGCCTTTCGTTGTTAGCCAATTTGTTTTCCTCCTCCGGGCGCGGAAAGCGCAGATGTATTTTCAGTGTTTTCGCATTCGTTTATGAATTTTTCCGCCGTCGCCTCATATGCGCGCGGATCGGTATAGTAGCTCTGCGCGTGAACCGCATTTTCGACCGTCAGCATTTCTTTTTGGGTCGGGCACGCGTCAAACAGCTCTTTTTGCATCTTTACGGGCACGAGCGCGTCTTTTGCGCCGTGAATAAAAAGTATCGGCACTTTCGCGCCGCGAACGGCTTTTATCGGCGATGCGTCGCGCAGGCTGTATTTGCAGATTATGCGGCAATACAGGTCGAATATATATAGCAGGGGAAACGCCGGGAGCCCGAACGGATTTTTGAGCTGATAGGCGAATTCATCCCATGCGCTCGTGTAGGAGCAGTCCGCGATGATTCCCTTGACCGCCGGGTCGGTTATTTTGTCGCTCGTCATTAGCACCGTCGCGCCGCCCATCGACACGCCGAGTAGGAATATGTCGAGCTCCGGGAATCGTTTGCGGGCGCAGTCTATCCAAAGAAAAGTGTCCTTTGATTCGTGCGTGCCGTAGCCTAAGAATTTTCCCTCGCTCTCGCCGCAGCCGCGGTGCTCTGGCATCAGAATTGTATAACCCATGCGGTGAAAGTACGGTGCGGAAAAGCAGAATTCGCATATCCCTGAGCTGTGCGCCCCGTGGCAGGCGATTATCATGCGCCCGTTGCTCTTCTCGGGCAGGAGCAGGCGCGCATATATTTTTTCGCCGTTCGATGCCGTAAGCGTGAGCTTTTCGAACGGCATTTTCCCGAACTCTTCTTCGGCTTTTCTGTGATCTTTTGCAAAGTCATCCTCAACCTCGCCTTTTGCGGCGGGTAGCTTTATCGGCTTATACCATATTACCTGATTGAACAGGAAGCCGCATATCGCGAACAGCAGCACAACGGCTATCGCGAGCACAACAAGCAGAATTATTATCACGGTGTTCATAATTCGGCACCTTTCAGATATTCTGTCGTATCAGACAAGCTCCATTATACTGAAATAAAACCCAAAAAGCAATACAAATTCAACATAAAGATAAAATATATATGTATAATTATATGAAACTTTTACAAAAAATTACGGACGGCAGGTAAAAAACACATTTTTCGGAAAAATAGCGTCAAACGCAGCTTGAATATAAAATAATTTTCATCGCTTCGGCTGTATTGATTTTTCGTTGCTTTCGTCGCCAACTTGAAAACACATATAAAAAGTACTCTTTTTTCGGTAAAAAATACCTTTACTCCGTGAAAAGCCATGATATACTTTAGAATAAGATGAAAAATATATGCACTTTTCACATGGGGGCATTGAAATTGAAGCTGAATATAAATGAAGAGAAGCGATATCAGACTATAGAAGGCTTCGGCGCGAGCGGCGCATGGTGGGCGCAGATAGTCGGAAACTGGACTCATGAGGATCCGATAAGCGGCAAACCGGTCAGAGACAGAATCAGCGAGCTGCTTTTCAGCAAGACCGAGGGCATCGGTCTTAGCATCTACCGCTACAATATCGGCGGCGGGTCGAAGCACAGCGGACGCGGCACATTCAGCGAACCCGCGCGGGCGACCGAGTGCTTTGAGACCGCTCCCGGCGAATACGACTGGTCGCGCGATGCTGCGGCGGTCTATATGATGCGCCGTGCCGTCAGCGACGGTGCGAACGAGGTTATTTTCTTCGTCAATTCTCCGATAGAACGCCTGACGAATAACCACAAGACGCATCTCGACAGGCATCAGATATTCAGAGAGAATATAAAAAAGAAGAACTATCCTGCGTTTGCCAAATACTGTGCCGATGTTGCCGAGCATTTTATCGGCGAGGGCATACCCGTAAAATATATTTCGCCCGTCAATGAGCCGTTCTGGGTCTGGAACGGCGGGCAGGAGGGCTGCCACTACAGACCCTCGAGCTGCCGCAAGGTGCTCCGCGCGTTCGTCAAAGAGCTTGACGGCAGGAAAACTCTCGACGGCGTCCGACTCTCCGGCTGCGAAAACGGCGATATCCGTTGGTTCAACAAGAGCTATTCACGCGCCGTTTTGGGCGATCCGCTCGTCCGCACTCGCCTCGGCGCTCTCGATATCCATTCCTATTGCCTGCATATGCCCATCCCGTTTTTTAACAATCGCATGAGCTTCCTAAAGCGGTTCGCGAAGTGGATGAGCAAAAATTATCCGGATGTCCCGGTCAATATGAGCGAATGGACTCATATGCAGGGCGGGCGCGACAAGGGCATGGACTCTGCGCTCGTCACGGCGAATGTTATGTATGAAGATCTGTCCGTGCTCAATGTTATCTCGTGGCAGCATTGGATAGCCGTGTCTGAAGTCAACTATTGCGACGGGCTGATATACATAAATCTTGATGATAAAACTTTTGAGATGACCAAACGCTACTATGTTACCGGCAACTTCTCGAAATATGTTCCCGCAGGTTCCGTTCGCGTTGATGCCGCTTGCGATGATTCCGAGCTGCGCCTGCTCGCGTTCAAATATGACGGCGGCTGTGCGGGTATAGTGATAAACAGCACTGAAAAAGAAAAAGAGCTGAGCCTGCCGGAGCAGTACTCAGCCGTAAAATCAGCGGTCACGGACGATAACAATAATCTGTGCGAATATGACATCGCCGACCCCGGGCATATAAAAATCACGTCGAGATCGGTGACGACAATTATTCTGCGCTGAGGTCGGATTTGAGCTTCTTTCTGTATTGATTCGGCGACATGCCGTATGCTTTCATAAACGCCTTTCTGAAATGGCTGCGGTCGCAAAAGCCGATAAGCCCGCTTATCGCGTCTATCGTCAAATCGGTACTTTTGAGAAAATATTCGGCGGAAGAGAGCTTGCACTGCATGTGATACTGCGATGTCGATATGCCGTATTTTCTGATGAACAGGTCGTTCATCGTGTTCTGTGAGATGCCGAATTTCAGCGACAGGTCTTTGTTCGTCAGCCGCTCGTTGCATTGCTTCTCGATATATTTCTTTATGTCGAGAACAACATTGTCGGCGGTCTTGATATACGGCGCGTCCTCACGGCTCCGGCTGTTCGCAGGGGTAGCCATCGCCATTTCAAATATAATTCCGTGGACGAGGAGCATCAGCTTCTTGTCGTTGTCGAGCATATCCCTGCCGAGCGCGGTCTGCTTTATCTGGCTGTAATATGACGTGATGTCAAGGTGCTTTATATACACCTGCTGATCTATATTGTAAAAATCGAGCCATCTGTCTATAAGACTCCCGTATACCGTTACCCAGACTTTTGAATAGGGCTTTTTGTCGTCGGAGTAGTAGGAGTAGCCGCTGCCTTTCTTTATTATATAGCAGTCGCCTTTTTCAACTGTGGTGACCGTTCCGTTGTGCTCGATATACCCGACCCCGTCGGTCACGCATTCGATTATTGTGTTTGAGTTGTCTTTTAGCGAGATTATGTAGTCGGCGTCGGGAAAGAGCCTGCCGAAAGAATGAAGATGAAAAAGATCGCTGTTCTGATTCTTGTCATATAAGTACATCTCTTCATTGAATATCGGCATAGCATCACCTTTTTTTACTCGTAGCATTTGATATTTTATTCTTTTATACTAACACATTGAACTCATCTTAACAAGGGGGAATATGACTGTGAAAATCGCCGGAAAAATCAAATCCGTTGTTTCTTCGGTCAAAACGCACTGGAACAAGCCGCCGAAAGAGCGGTATATGAGCTATAAGGAGATAGCCTCGCTCTCTGTTGGCGGCATAGGCGTTAGATTTATAGTTTACTGCGTGTCGAATATGATAATCGCCGTCGGCAATACGCTAATAGGCAACACTATTGGCATCGACCCCGGCGCGCTCTATGTCATATATATACTCAGTATCCTCTCGGGCTTCCCGCTGACTGCACTGCGCGCGAAGATGATTGATAATACGCGCAGCATGAAGGGCAAGTACCGCCCGTATATCCTGACCATGGGTATCCCGACGGTCATTCTCGGCATCGGCTTCGTGTGGATGCCATATGAGCATATGTCGCTGACTGTGAAGTGCATCGTCGTTTTGCTGTTCAATGTCGGCTTCCAGTTTTTCTATAATTTCATGGTCGATGCCTACGAGAGCCTTATAAACGTCCTTTCGCCCAACACGATAGAGCGCTCGGATGTCCTCTCGATAAGATGCGTTGTCGAGAATCTTTCGCCGTCGATAGCGGGCATATTCCTGCCGATAGCGGCGCGGCTTATAACAAACGACAACACCCTCTACGATATGCGAATATACAGGGTGCTCTATCCGCCGATGCTGCTCGTCGGATTTTTGATATCCCTGCTCGTCTATGTCAATGTCGAGGAGAAGATCGTCCAGGCAAAGACGCATGTTATCCGTATAAAATTTATCGACGCGCTCAAGGCGATAGCGCAGAACAAATATTTTTGGATAATCTCGCTCGCCGGCTGGATAGGCTTCCTCGAAAGCTCGTTCAACAGTATTCTCGGCTGGATGTATAACTATCAGGACGCGTGCTCGCCGGGTCAGTATTCGCTGATAATCGCGATATCCGGCAACGCCTCGTTCTGGCCGAATCTCGTCGCGCCGTTCCTTATCAGAAAGTACGGCAAAAAGAAGATACTCGTTGTAACAAATCTTTTCAATATCGGCTTTATTGCGCTGATGCTCCCGATAGTCCGCCGAACGGGAGACCCGGGAATAATATGGATGCTGCTCATATGCATCTTCGTCAACCAGTTCATAACTTCGCTTGGTCATCTTCTCAACCCTAGCATCCAGGCGGATATAAGAGACTATCAGCAGTATAAAACGGGCGAGCGAATAGACGGAATGTTCGCCGCGGTCGGGCTTATAGGCAGCGTCATAACGCTCGCCACAGGCTCCGTTCTTCCTGCAATATATGAGGGCGCTGGACTCAACCGCAGCGTCGCTCTGTCGCTCGGCTACGACGGCTCGAATGTCTATGACGTTCTCTATAACCATGACTATTTTGTTCGCATAAGCAGCGTTCTCGTTATCGCGTCCATTGTCGGTGCGGTGCTCAATGTCATTCCGCTCTTTTTCTATGATTTCACCGAGGTCAAGCAGAAGGCGATAGTCAAGGTGCTAAAAATTAGAGCGCTTTTCGAGGACTACGGAAACAATGTCCTCGCAGACGATGCGCTTGTCGAGGCGGTCGATATTATAAAAGAAGCCAAAGAGTATTCCGGACGTGAAATGAACGTTCTCTCAAAGGACGGAATAAAGCAGGCGAAAAAGTCCGGTGACAAGGCACTTTTAAAGGCGGCTAAGAAAGAGTATAATCTTAAAGCTCAGGAAAACGAGAAGATAGAGATATCCCGTTTTGTCCTCGCGGAGCTCGACCGCTTCAACACCCCGGAGGGTATGGAGGATCTTGAGATTGCGAAGAAGATAAGCGCGGCGGGGCTCAGCGACTTCATGTCCGCAATAGAACTCAAAAAGAGCGATGTCAAGCGTATGCCCAAGGCGACCGCGCAGCAGAAAGAGCGCAGAAAAGATATGCTCAGACTCGTCGGCGATATCAAAACCGCGCGCAAGACCGCCGCGAAATATTATCCCAACGGCATCGAACCGTTTGACAGCTCTGTTTTCGCGGGGCTCTTCAAGCGTGAGGACGAGGCGGAAGTCAATATGAAACGCGTCACGGACAGCATGAAGCTCGCCAAAGAGTCAAAAGATAAAGCATCTATTGCAGAGCTCAAAGCAGAGCTTCGGCATGTGCGCGCCGAAAAACAGCGCGTTCAGTTTGAGATAAAGAAAGCGACCGACGAAAACTCGCTCTATTACAGAGCCGCAAAGCCGTATCTCGACGCAGTGAGAACGATAGCGCAGAGCGAGAATTACAGCCGATGCGAAGATATATTTGCCCTCTATGACGGGGCAAAGGAGCGCATCGCGCAGCACGAAAGCGCAGAGGCGGCGGTCTGATAATACGCTCAAACAGGAGAAGAAAAATGGACGACAAACTCAAAAACGCTCTTTATGAGCGCTATACGAGGTCGTGCAGACCGCAGTATTTCGCCTCGTGGGCGAAGCCGAAAGCCTCGGAGCTGAACATACTCCGCCACAGGCATCTCGCGGGAATCAAGAGGTGATATGGGATATCGCTAAAGACAACGGAAAGGCGGCCGACCATATCGAAATGGCGGGATTTTACGCCTGATACTCCGGAAGATTTGAAACATCGCTTCGTGAGAGAATATGCAGAATATCATGCGCAAAAGATGGAAGAACGGAGACAGGGAATATATATCGATTAACTGTCGAGCGTAAAGCATGGATGTTTTGCTATACTGCAATCCAATAATTGCGACGTCTTGTATTTGACTGCAAGGCGCTGTTTTTATATTCAAAAAACGCTGCTCCAAAACAATAAAAAGACAGTTGTCAGCTTGCGAATGTATTTGATATAACCTCCTGCTTCAGACTGAGCCTTCCGTGTGGAGGGCGACGAAAATGGTAAAATCGAGAAAGGTAAAAAATATATTTCAATCCACACCCTCCGTGGGGAGGGCGACCACAATATACAATGCGGATATTCATCTAATATGCATTTCAATCCACGCCCTCCGTGGGGAGGGCGACCATGCACTTCGTGGTCGTTGTCAAAGGTAAGAGTGATTTCAATCCACGCCCTCCGCGGGGAGGGCGACTTTGTGATAACTGCTGAAAGCCTTAGGCTCCATTGTCTCACTTCCCGTATTTTGTTGGCTTCAACATACATTTTTTAGAGAAAATTGTCAACTTAACTGTAAAAACGATGCGATTTTTGTCGAAAGTGATGTAAAAGCAAAAGACTTAGTTCTTCTTTATAACAAAACTTCCGACGCTGTCGTCACCGAGCGAGGCGATGACATTCATAAACGTGTTCTTCGACATAACTGCAAAATACCCGCTTGCTTCAAATTTTTCCGGGAAATGCTTCTCGATTTTTTCGAGCGCTGATTTCAGCGCGAAAACAGCCGCCACACCGTGCTTGCAGATGCCGCACGCCCAGCAGTCGCAGGTGATGTTTGCAATCATGCCGTTCTTGTAGTCAAATTCAACTTCGTGCAGCTCGTCCGTGCCGACTATCGCGTGCCCCTTGCCGTCTTCAACGCTGAGATACAGAACCTCGCCGCAGTTGAAGTCGGATTTGCCTACCATTATCGTGTGCTCGTATGCTCCCATGCCCTCGAGATCGTCGAGGCTATAGAACTTGTTTTCCTTCGCGCTCACATATTCCTCATCGGGTTTTGCGGGAGCTTTGAAGTAGGGGAGTATCTTCCCAAACGGCACGGTATTTTTGTCAAAAGAGAACAGTTCGTCGCCGACATAGCAGAACTCGCCGGAGATATCCGTGTCGATTTTTGCGATTACTCTTTTGTAGTCGGACAGCTTTATCTTGAATGTGTACGACACATCGATGACCTTGCCGCGCTTGCCCTCGAGCTTGCCGTCAACATAGACGAGGTCGCCGACATGCAGGTCGAAAAGATTGTTGTAATATGTGCAGTCGAAGCCGCGCTGCGGGAAATAGACCCTCACGAGCGATTCCCTCGCGGGAGCCTCTTCGGGAGCTTTTGTCTCGGTCTCGGGAGCTTTCTTCTCTGTCTCTTTCTCAGCGGTAAAACCTATCTTGAATTTCATATGTATCTCTCCGTTCCTTATTTTCTGATTCTATTCTATCACGGCAGGTGTGTCAAAAAACGGACAGTAAATCTCAAAAGCCTTGTAATTGACGGCATTTGCGCCGACTTTGTCTCTTGGCGGTGACAAACGGAGTGCAAATCGGGGGGCTTATCACTTTAGCTGTAGCAAGGTAAAAGCAAGCGACCCAACCGGTCTTTATAATCAAGCTTTCAATAGCCGCGCCGCAGTATCCGAAATCTATCTGGGAAAGGCGGGCAGCATCACCGAAGCGCCGCCGACTGGGAGTCGCGAGTTATGTATTTCGAGGCCTCGTTGAGCGGCTTGTAGGGGTCGGCGACCTCTGTCAAGCCCAGATAGTGAACAAAATGTTCGGGATGATTGTTAACACTTTAAGAT
>ENA-ORNT01001143-ORNT01001143.1-human-gut-metagenome-genome-assembly--contig:-NODE-1143-length-18182-cov-5.333370_pt1 | contig 18182 bp, 15 predicted proteins | sample MGYA00242120_ERZ509032 | MGnify/ENA primary metagenome ERZ509032 (study PRJEB26280, sample SAMEA2338729) | human gut metagenome | biome: human gut; feature: human-associated habitat; material: faeces...
TGATTTCGCGGGCTATCTCGACCGCCATATCCATGTGGCGCTTGTTGTGGGTGACATCGAGAAATGCCTCGTCGAGCGATATGGGCTCGATGAGGTCGGTATAGTCGGCAAAGATGGCATGTATCTGTGCCGACACCTGGGCATAGTAGTCGTGCCGGCATGGCACCACGATGAGCTCGGGACAAAGGCGGTGGGCGACAACCATCGACTGGGCAGAGTGAACGCCATAGCGGCGTGCCTCGTAGCTGGCAGTACTCACCACACCGCGCTCGCCGTCGAAGCCCACGGCAATGGGCTTGCCACGGAGTGAGGCATCGTCGCGCTGCTCTACCGAGGCAAAGAAGGCGTCCATGTCGATGTGTATAATCTTACGCTCCATAATCGAAAGCAAAATTACCACTTTTCTTTTACTCCGGACTGCGGGAAGAACAAAAAAATAACGCAAAAGAACAAAGCTATGCTTGGCGGTAAGGGAAAAGATGAGTATTTTTGCATCTACGTAATCGGAACTGAGGGAACTCGGTCCAAGAATAACAGAGACATGAGATATACACTGGAATTTGCAAGAGAGCGCTTTGCTCATTTCAATAAGACAATCTTCAACGACCGCCTGCCCCGCCCGGCTTTCTGGCTGGTCAACGTAAACTTGTATATGGGTCAGATGCACCGTACGCTCAAGCGCGACAAGCAGGGCTACGTGGCTATGTATAAGATGAAGCTCAACGTGAAGTATGACATCGACAAACGAAAGGCCGAAGACATCATGCTGCACGAGATGATACATCTGCATATATGGCATGAACGGCTGAAGGATACAAGCTCGCACGGGCCTGTATTCAAGGCGGTGATGGAAAAAATCAACAAGGAGTTCGGGCGCCACATCACCATAAGCACAAAGATGAAAAGAGAGGTGACCAAGGTGGTGCGCATGAAGTGGAATCTGGTGGCGGTATGCCGGATGACATCGGGAAAGACTGCCATCACCCTACCCCCGAGCACAAGGGTGGCCCACTTCCAGAAGGTACTCATGGAAAGCGACAAGGTGAGTAGCATCGAGTGGTACTACACAACCGATGCCTTCTTCTACAACTATCCGCACCCGCTCACGGTCAAGCTCTACTATGTAGATGAAGCTCTGCTGGCCCAGCATCTGAAAGAAGACGAAAGGATTAGACAAACTGCCGGAAAATGAAAATGGCACGCTGTTCTGTCAAGACAAACAGCGTGCCATTGTTTTTACACCTTATTAAATTATACTTACTTGGCAGCGTCGGCGGCACCTGTCTCAAGGAGCTGGAGTGCCTCGGCAGTCATGTAAGGCTTTACTTTGTCGTAAGGCAATGTAAACGAAACCATGCCCATGGCATAAGGGCCAATCTCATACTGCTGATAGACGAAGTGGAGACCATCGGCAGCAAGATAAGGAGCATGGGCGGGCAATGGGATGATGCCCTTGTCGATGAAGAGGAGCTTCAGGGCTTCGTCCTCGGTAACCTTCTGCCCCTGGGCGTTGATGTAGGTGGTCACACCGTGAAGCAGCAGAGGCTGGATGGCATCAAGCTGAGCGGCATCGACAGTCGCGCCGAGCACACGGCCCGAAGACTTGAGGATGTTGACACTGTAGGACACGGCAGAACCATGGGCGCCACCGCCATACACATACTGGTCTACGCTATAGGTGACATAACGCTCGTTCTGGGCGGCAAGGCGAATAGCCACATCGTAAGAACACTGGAACTCGGGGGCTCCGCCGTCGGGCGACTGCATGGCGCGCATCGAGTCAACATTGAGCTTGCCATAGAAATCGACCAGCGCCTGGCCATCGGTAAGGTCTCCGCCGTATCCAGCTGAACGCGAGGCGTCGAAAGCATGAACACTGGAGAGCGAGTCGAGCTGGGCATTGACATAAGCGCGTACTCCGACAGCGAGGGAGTCATCGCCCTGGGGCACATCGGCCACAATATTGCAGTGGAGCATACTGTCGGCAAAGGCATACTTGAAACTGTCAACCGCCAAAGAGTCGGAACCATTAGCAGAGCCAGCCATCTTGCATCCGGTAATGCCTCCCATCCATACCAAGAGGATGGAGGCAACGAAAAATAATCTTCTCATAATTCTAATATGGTATATAATATTACTTAGAAAAGACAAAATTAGCGGAAAGCATAATTCCCACCAAACATCTTTAGTTAATAATAAGTAAAAAAGCATTTGGGGCAACGCCATCGACACCTCCGGCAATCGCAGTCTAAACAAAGGGAAAATCGAGTGACAAGAAAGTAACGATGGAGACATGCAAAAAGGTGCCGAAAAGCCTCTTTTCGCCCTTCAATAACCTACAAATGAGCCACTTATACGGCAAAATATCCCCCAAAAACGCAAAAAAGAGTGATAATCTTTTCATATCACACAAAAAACTATTATATTTGCACCCACAAAAACAAACATAGTCAAAATATTCATATAAATAACAATAAAAACAGCAATGACAAAGACAGAAATTGTAAACAAGATTTCAGAGAATACTGGCATCTCAAAGAAGGAAGTAGCCATTGTAGTGGAAAGTCTCATGGAGACTGTAAAGGAAAGCCTGCTCAAGAGAGAGCACATCTCACTGCGTGGTTTCGGTAACTTCATCATCAAGCGTCGTGCAGAGAAGACAGCTCGCAACATACAGAAGAATACTACTGTAATCATCCCCGCACACGACTACCCCAGCTTCAAGCCTGCCAAGGAGTTCGTGGAGAAGATGAAGAACAACTAAGCATACAACGCAAAAACATAACCATTTAAATTAAAAGAATTATGCCAAACGGTAAAAAGAAGAAGGGCCACAAGATGGCTACTCACAAGCGTAAGAAGAGATTACGCAAGAACAGACATAAGAGCAAGTAATCATTGTATTGCTCTATAGCCTAATCAAAAAGACTAATGGGGCGTGTCGTGCGACATGCCCCCATTTTTTTAAGCAATAAGTGAAGATAGTATGACAAGCGAAGTAATCATTGACGTCCGTCAGAAAGAAATCTCGATAGCTCTGCTCGAGGACAAGAACCTCGTGGAGTATCAGAACGAGCCCCGCTCGGCCTCTTTCTCTGTGGGCAACATCTACATAGCAAAAGTCAAAAAGCTGATGCCTGGTCTCAACGCCAGTTTTGTGGATGTAGGCTACGAACGCGATGCCTTTCTTCATTATCTTGACTTAGGAAGCCAATTCAACTCGTACGAGAAATATCTCAGACAGGTACAGAGTGACCGGAAAAAACTTTACCCTTTTGCCAAAGCATCACGTCTGCCCGATATCCCTAAAGACGGCAGCGTACAGACTGCGCTCAAAGTGGGCGATGAGGTGCTGGTGCAAATTGTAAAAGAACCCATTTCTACCAAAGGTCCGCGACTGACAGGCGAAATCTCTTTTGCCGGACGATATCTTGTGCTTATGCCATTCGGCGACAAGGTCTCGGTATCTTCCAAAATAAAGTCGGGAGAAGAGAGAGCAAGACTCAAGCAGCTTATACATAGCATTAAGCCGAAGAACTGTGGAGTTATTGTGAGAACGGTAGCCGAAGGTAAGAGAGTGGCTGAACTGGATACTGAGCTGAAGGTGCTTACCAAGCGCTGGGAGGACGCCATAACAAAGGTGCAAAAGACACAGAAAAGACCCCAACTTGTGTTTGAAGAAACCAGCCGTGCCGTAGCGCTTCTACGAGACCTGTTCAACCCAAGTTACGAGAACATCTACATCAACGACGAAGATGTTTATCAGGAAGTAAAAGACTACGTGTCGCTTATAGCCCCTGAAAAAGCGCACATCGTAAAACTCTATACGGGTAAAGTTCCAATTTTCGACAACTTCAACGTAACCAAACAGATTAAGTCGAGTTTCGGCAAAACGGTCAACTACCGCCATGGTGCCTACATGATAATCGAGCACACTGAGGCAATGCACGTGGTTGACGTGAACAGTGGAAACCGTTCTAAATCGGAAAACGGACAGGAACAGAATGCACTGGAAACCAATCTTGGCGCTGCCGACGAACTGGCACGCCAACTCAGACTAAGGGACATGGGTGGTATCATCGTCGTAGACTTCATCGACATGAACCTCGCCGAAGACCGGCAGATGCTCTATGAACGTATGTGCAAGAACATGCAAAAGGATAGAGCCAGACACAACATCCTGCCTCTTAGCAAGTTTGGACTGATGCAGATAACCCGTCAGAGGGTTAGACCCGCCATGGACGTCAACGTCGAAGAGGCCTGCCCCACCTGTAACGGTACAGGCAAAATCAAGTCGAGCATCCTGTTTACTGACATTCTCGAAAGAAAGATTGACCGACTGGTCAACAAGATTGGCATCAAGAAGTTCTATCTACATGTACATCCATACGTTGAGGCGTATATCAACCAAGGACTGGTATCACTCAAGCGAAAATGGCAGCTAAAGTACGGCTTTGGCGTACATGTAATAGCGTCGCAGAAACTTGCTTTCTTACAATACGAATTCTACGATACAAAGAAGCAGTTTATCGACATGAAGGAAGAAATCGAAACCAAATAAGAAAGAGCCTCTCACAGCAAAGTGGGAGGCTCTTTCTTGTAGTAATCTGTGAGAAGCTACCCTTCGGACTGACGAAGAGTAGCTTCTTGCGTTTATCTTTCACCGACAATGCGGGCAGGACCTATCAAGCCTGACTTGAGGAGAGGCTCGTCGGCCTTGTAATACTTGATGGGGTAATAGGTGACAGTCTCGGCGCCGGGCTGCATATCTCCTACCATGCGGTTGTGCCATGGATTGACTACAGCAATCTCGACCTTGTTGTCACCAGCCTTAACGGCAGCGGTGATTTCTATTATATAAGGTGCATGCCATACCACGCCCACGGGCTGACCATTGACGGTAACTTCGGCCAAGTCCTTGACCTCGCCCAAGTCAAGCAGTATGCGTGAGGGAGCATTCTTCTTAAGTGATTTCTTGGCTACCTTGAAGTTGTTGGTATAAGTTGCAACACCTGAGAAGTACTTAACTCCCTGCTCGGATGACTCTGTAAGCGATGCCAAGCTATCCAGAGCAATCTGGGATGGAGCTCCGCGATGAGCCTGGAAGCTGACGGTCCATGGCTGGGCGAACTCAGCAAAAGCAGTGCGGGTGCGCTCGGCGAGAGTGACAGCGGGAACGTCGGTATCGTCGACAAACACCACAAAGACTGCATCATAGGCGGGCATGTCGAGGGTTACACGGGTGCGGCCGTCGACCATTTCGTAGCTCACATCTTCTTTGGCGCCGGTATCGGCATGCCACAGCTGTGGTTTCTTGCCTGTGACATTGAAGGAGGCTGTGAACTTGCGCGCCTGCTTGGTCTGGTTGGCTATCCAGTAAATCTCGCCATCGTTCAGGCGACGGTGTACAAACCTGATGTTGGCCTTGGCGTCAGAGAAGGTGACATCGGGTGCGACTCCAGTGTTTGCAAGCACCTTGCCGATAGACACTCCGGTAGTAACATTCTTGCGGCCAGAGCCCCAAATATCCTTTACCAGGCTGTCAAACTCTTCGACGGTTCCATCGAGTCCCACGAGGGTCTTGGGCTTGTCGCCGGCAATGGTCAAACCGGCATCAGCCAGTTGCTTGATGCGGCGCAGCATCTTGATGGATATCATGCTCACATTGTCAAGCCACAATACGCGATAGCGCATACCTGTGGCGGTAACCAGCTGACCATTGTCAACCTTGAGGACATCCTTAACTATCGACGGGCTCACGAAGTCATAGTTGTAGGTATTTGGGAACTTAGGCATACGGGTCTGGTAGCGGGCTGTAACATTGGAGTCCTCACCGTAATAGTAAGCTACGTCGGCGACAAACTTACCTTGGCGCAAGAGATAACAGCTGCGGGCGAGGTAGTCGGTCCATGCGCCGGCCTGGCTTGCCCAAGTCTCATTGCGGTCGAACCACTGGCCCCAAAGACCAAGGCCAATGCCCGGCACCTTATCATCAACAGGCTGGTGGGGAGAGGTGTGGATGACGAAGAGGTTCAATCCGCTGGCCATAGCGGCATCGGCGGTGGGTTTGAGGACAGCGGGGGTATACACGAAGGCACCATCGCGGAAGCCATCGGATGTAAACGACTCTGCTGCAGCTACGTTCTGTCCATAGATATGGGCAACAGAAGCAGACTCACGGATATCACTCTCGTGCTGGGGGACGGTTACGAGTCCCTGCTTGTAACGCATCCAGATAGCAGACATAGGTATATCGGCGCTGCGCTTGCAGTCCATACCGTCGGTAGCGTTGGCGCGCCACGCCTCATGACTCTCCGTATATCGCTTCAGGCCGTAGGGCTTGAGGATGTCAGTGAGCTGGTCGTAGTGGTACTCTGTCATCATGTCGCCGATAGTGGTACGCCAGTCGAAGAGGAAGCGCTCGGTTTCCTCAGCACTGTTGACAACGATACCTGCCAACGCGGGAAGCCAGGGGAGCAAGTCGTAGCCACGGCGGGCCTTGAACTCTTCCACCATCTTACCTGTCCATGTCTGGGCACCGGCTTCGTAACTGTCATTGAGCAAGTAGGTAATACCACGATTGCCCAGCAGTCCCTTGCTGGCATCTACATAAGTCTGGAGATAATTCTTATAGTAATCGCGGATAGCCACGGGGTCTATCTTGTCAACCTCGAGACCGGTAGCTTCAGGCGAAGCGGGATGGTTGGTCTTTCCTGTGAGTCCGTAGCCGAATCGCATGATGCGCCAACGACCCTTGGGAGCTTTCCAGGTAAGCACGCCGTCCTTGACAAAAGAGGTAACATCGACAACGTCTGCCGTGTTGACAACATCGGTAGTGGCAGGAGTCTTGACAGACGTTCCATAACGATAGAAAGAAGATGCCGACTTGTCTGAAAGGAGGTTTACGCGTACTACGGGTGACAATTTAAGTGAAGAAAGACGGAATCCGGTAGCGGGATTGTTCTTCTCAGTACTTGTGAATACCATCTTAAAATAACGGGCTGTGGTCTGAGGAATATCCTCCACACGCTCGAAGCCTCCCTGATAACTCAGGTCGACCACCTTGGTGAATGTCTTTCCGTCCATGCTGCAGAAGAGACTCGCAGCGCAGTTCTCCACTCTTTCTTCTATCTTCAATACCGACCATGTCACTGACCGCACGAGTTGTGGCTGATGAAAGTCCATCAGCACCCATGCCTTGCCGTCCTTCTCGGCTTGGATGATAGAATAGTCAGAGATACTGTCGTTGCCCAACTGTTCAGCAGTAACTGTGCCACCGCTGGTTGTGATGGTCGGATTGAGCTCCATCATCGACTTGTCGTTATCTGGGATGCGCATAGCCAAAACTGCGACATCGCGATAGAACTTCTTCTGCAAGAAGACTGTGGCTACGGATTGATTGACATAGCAATAGTCCTGATAGGGGCCAGTGATATCAAAGCCACCGGGCAACTTAACCTTCAGGTCCTTGCCTGTACCTTTGACCTCGGTCTGTCGCCAAACGAGCTTCTTCATTCCGTCTTCGTCCTTGACCCATGGGCCACCAGTCTCGCTCCATCCGGGAGCGCTGGCGATGGTCGCCTCGAGCCCGAGACTATCGGCAAGATGAATGGCATAATGGAAGGCGTCTTTCCATTCTGGCGTCATGTAAGGCAGACGCTTCTCGACGACCTGCGGAGTGGATAGACCGGCATCGAAGACATGAAAGCCACCAATGCCACTACGCTTCATCCAGGTAAGGTCCTTGTAGATACCGTCCTTGGTGATGTTTCCGTTCATCCAATGCCACCATACACGGGGGCGATAAGGCTGACCGGGATGCTGGAAGTCCTGGTACAAAGTCTGTGCGTCTTGAGCCGAAGCGGACAATGCACCTGCGGCAACAAAGAGCAATACTGGTAATGATTTAAGTTTCAACATATGGATATAGATTAAGTTATTGTACGATTTTGAACCTTATTCGGAAGCTGCGCTTCTCTTCGTCCCAATTGGTGCCGAGCAGAGTAAAATGGCCAATCTGCCCAGTAGAGCGCACATGTTTGCCAATACATGGGCAGACGTCGTAATCACCGATGCGTACCAGCCTGATGGTTTCGCTCGCATCCTCGGGCAAACGGTCAATACGAACACCCTCGGGAATATGGTCACGGTCTACAAACTCATAGGTTACAGGCATGTCCTCATCAATGAGGCGGTTCATCTCATCTTCGATGAACTTCTCTTCCTTGCGGGTGGGCTTACTGGCGAGCTGATAGGTTATCTTGCTCTTCTTGCGCTCGATGTGCGCATTACGACTTCGCTCACACCCATACTTACGTACCATCAGCTGATTGAGCAGATGCTCGGCAGTATGGGCAGGCGGGAATTCTTCCTTGTTGTGTTCGTTCAGAATCAATTCGTCCATGATATTATTGTTTGATTTTGTATACTACTCCACCATGAGCCGGAACGGCGACATTGACAGCCTCGTTGACCGCAAGATGCAACTTGGCCTTACCGTCACTCAACAAATCGACAGCGTCGACATCCCCCTCTGCGATACTCATATACTCAAAGGCATGCGAAGGAATGATAACTCCCGTATCGATGGCCTCGGCTGCGAAATTGGCAACCACCAGAAGCAGCTCATCATCCTTCTTGCGCAGGAAGGCATATTGTGATTGTGCCAGATGACCATTAACATACATCAGGTCAAAGGTCAGACCTCTGCTTGCCGCCTTCTCTTTCTCAGCAATGAGCATCACGCGCTTGTAGGCATCCATCAGTTTGCGTTCCGACGGTGTTTTCTTGCGAATATCGAAGTATCCGTGGTTGACACTGTCCATGCTCCAATAGTCGAAGATAGTGCTACGACCATCGCGACCACTGAAGCCTTCCTTGTCCATACCACGCTCGCCGAGTTCTTGACCAGCGTAGAGCATATAAGGATTGGCGTGGAGCAGACAACTCACTATGTGGGCGGGATAGGCAGCCCAAGGCTCGCCGGCGAAAAAGTCGCTCGCAATACGCTGCTCGTCATGATTTTCCAGGAAATAGAGCATGTGGTCGCGGATATCGTCGGTCTGCTGCCATTGCGTTGTGATGTCAGAGGCCCAACGACGGCCACAGACGATGTCGCGCAGGCTGTCATACATGCCCACCTTATCATATAGGAGGTCAAAGCCAGCCCCAATATAAGTACGGTAGAGCGAAGGATTGTAGACCTCACCGATAAAGATGATATGCGGATAATCCGCTTTCACCACCTTGGTGGCGTAAGCCCAGAACGCTGCGGGCACCATCTCTGCCATATCACATCTGAAACCATCCACTCCCTTGCCTGCCCAGTACATCAGGATGTCTGTCATCTTGGTCCACGTATCGGGAATGGGATCAAAATGCTCAGAGCGACCACCCGCATCACAATAGTCAACACCATAATTGAGCTTGACGGTCTCATACCAGTCATTACGACCAGGACGATTGTCAAAATGGTCATTGCCGGTAGCTCGGGCAGGAGCCTCGTGATAAGTCTGACTGTCGATGACATCGCCCAAGTCAAGCGGCTGCCCCCAGCAGTAATAGAAGTTGTTGCGGGTGGAAAAATGCATGTTGACATCATCGTCTTCACCCAAATCTCTTACGCCCTTGGGCTTGCATACAGAGTGGTACTGACGCGCCACATGGTTGGGCACGAAGTCCATGATTACCTTCATCCCCGCCTTGTGCGTCCTTGCGATGAGACTCTCCCACTCCTGCATACGCTTATCGACGTCGACAGCCAAATCGGGGTCAATGTCATAATAATCGGTAATGGCATAGGGAGAACCGGCACGCCCCTTGACCACCTCGGCGTTCTGAGCCGGAATGCCATAAGCCGTATAGTCGGTCTGCGAGGCATGACGCAACACACCGGTAAACCACACATGGGTCACACCCATAGCTTTGATGCGCTTCAGCACCTGCGCATCAATGTCATTCATCTTCCCAGAACCATTTTCGGCAACCGAACCCCACTCTTTACGAGTGGTGTTACGATTGCCGAAAAGTCTGGTAAATATCTGATAAACTATCATATCGTTCAGGCGATACCGTGCACTGCTACGGTTTTGTCTATACGACCTATCATACCTTGCAGCGCCTTTCCAGGGCCACACTCCGTGAAGTCATCGACACCGTCGGCAATCATAGCCTGAACGCTGGCAGTCCAGCGAACCGAGCTGGTGAGCTGGGCTATCAGATTGGCCTTGATTACCTCAGGCTCAGTGTGGGGCTTGGCGTCCACGTTCTGATATACAGGACACTTGGGCGCATTGAATGTAGTCTTCTCGATGGCGGCCTCAAGTTCGTCCTTGGCGGGCTGCATCAGAGGAGAGTGGAAAGCGCCACCAACCTTCAGGGGCAGAGCGCGCTTGGCACCGGCTTCCTTCAGTTTCTCACAGGCGGCATTGATGGCATCTACATTGCCAGAGATAACCAGCTGGCCAGGACAGTTGTAGTTGGCAGCAACCACAACATTACCATCGGTAGACACTTCAGCGCAGATTTCCTCAACCTTCTCATCGGGCAGACCGATGATGGCAGCCATAGTACCAGGGTTAGCCTCACAAGCCTTCTGCATGGCATTGGCACGGGCAGCCACCAGCTTCAGGCCATCCTCAAAGCTGAGCGCACCTACTGCTACAAGAGCAGAGAACTCACCGAGTGAGTGACCGCCAACCATTGCTGGAGCAAACTCGTCGCCCAGGCAGAGAGCAGAGATGACACTGTGCAGGAATACAGCAGGCTGGGTAACGTTAGTCTGCTTCAACTGCTCGTCGGTGCCTGCAAACATGATATCGGTGATTTTGAAGCCGAGGATTTCGTCGGCCTTGTCAAACAATTCTTTTGCCAATGGATTATTGTCGTAGAGCTCCTTGCCCATGCCGACAAACTGTGAACCCTGTCCGGGGAATACAAATGCTTTCATTATTATCTTATTACTTAATACTTATTACTTTAGTGCAAAGTTAGTGAAAACCGAGCGCAATACAAAATAAATCATATTTATTTTTATTGCCGAGGTGCAGCCCATCTTCACGGTTATGCCGTAAAGTAATGCAAACCGAGCGCAATACATAAGAAAGCATGCTTCTCTGTGGCGTTTCAGGTGTTGGGTGGCATCATTGCCTAACAAAAAGGAACGATTTCCGTCAGAAAAGTTTGGCGCTTAGTTTTTTTACTGTATCTTTGCCATGATAAATAACTAAGCCTGTGTCTACAGGCATCCCCCTATCACCGCAGAGAACAACAAGAAAGCAATAATGGCGTTCGACACAGAAATAAAAGAATACGAGGCGGCAAGGCAGCAATACCAGACCTCGATTATCAATCAAATGAATAGAGAAGAGTACATCAAATACAACGAGGTGCTCTTTTCCACCTATTCGTGCGCCATTGAAGGCAACTCTTTCTCCGTAGATGATACCCGGGAACTGAAGGAGAAAGGCCTGGGGATGATTCCTGCCGGAAAGACTCTTTTCGAGGCATTCGAAATGCTTGACCACTTCGAGGCATTCGAGTATATGATGCAAAATACGCAGCATCCTATCGACGAAGAACTGCTCAAGGAAATCAACAGGCGAGTTACCCGTCACACGCTTTCTTATCACGCTCCCGAGGCCATCGCGGGAGAATACACCACTACGGATATGACGGCTGGCGACACGGTCTTCGGCGACCATAAAGAACTCATCGCAAGAGTGCCAAAGCTATTGGAATCGACTGAGGAAGCCATCGTCGCCGCTAATGTACACCCCATGATACTTGCTGCCCGTTTCCATGGTTTCTACGAATATCTCCATCCGTTCCGCGATGGCAATGGAAGAACCGGGCGCCTGGTCAGCAACTACATACTGTTGCGCATGGGGCATCCCCTCCTTATCATCCCGTCAGAGAATCGCAAGGAATACATTGCTGCGCTCCGCATGATTCGTACAGAAGCGACCGATGAACATCTCATTCGTTTCTTTTTCAAGATGGCGACACGGAGAATGGAAGAAGAATTGAAGCAGAAAGAAGCAAACACCAAACGCTTTACGACATTTCTCTTCTAAAGCAGCCTGAACGAAGACACGTTGAGGTTTCTACATTGACCGACAAGAAAAGAGTCGGAGTCGAAACCGAATAACATAAATGAAAAAAGCTACGGAAGATGTGTCCGGTTATGACAAATTATTATTACTTTTGTAGATACTATTAGAAATCAACAACTAAAAATAGAATCTATGAAGAAGACTATCGTAGCAATGGCAGCCATGCTCGTCGCAATGGGCATGAGCGCACAGCAGAACATCTCATTTCGTGAGGGCGACATCGTTTCGCCACAGGTAAACGACGACCACACCGTAACCTTCCGCGTGAAAGCGCCCAAGGCCAAGAGCGTGAAGATATTGGCCGACTGGGAGCAGAACAACGGCCAGGCTACTATGAAGAAAGGCAAGGATGGAATATGGGAGTATACCACTCCGCAGCTCGCATCCGAAATGTTCACCTATCGCTTTGATATCGACGGAGTGCTGGGCATCGACCCTGTAAATCCGTTTACGCGCCGCGATGTGGGCAACATATTCAGCATCTTCTATGTGGGTGGCGGCGCTGCCGACGAATATCTGGTAAAGGATGTGGACCATGGCCAGGTGCGCACGGTATGGTATCACTCCAACACGGCCAACGCCGACCGCCGTATGAATGTGTATCTGCCTGCCGGATATGGCAAGACCGACAAGAAATATCCTGTATTCTATCTTCTCCATGGCAGTGGTGGCGACGAGACGGCATGGCTCGACTTGGGCCACATGGCGCACATCATGGACAACCTCATTGCCGAAGGAAAGTGTGTGCCGATGATTGTCGTCATGCCCAACGGCAACTTCGGCAAGCAGGCCGCTGCCGGCGAGACGGCAGAGAATCTCGCGTTCAGACCCGTATCGACCCACCTCTTGCCACACTACAAGGACGGACTCTTCGAACTGGCGTTCCCTGAAATCGTAAACTATGTAGATGCCACATTCAACACCATCCCCGACAAGGCACATCGCGCCATTGCCGGACTGTCAATGGGTGGTATGCACACACTTATGATTACAGCCAACTATCCCGAAATGTTCAATTACATCGGCCTCTACTCCGCCGGCGTCGACTTCTCCCATCTTAATATGGAGGACGTTCCAGCCTATGCCAACCTCGATGCCAAGCTCACCAAGCTGGCACAAGGCAACCCCAAACTCTACTGGATAGCATGCGGCAACGAAGACTGGCTGTTGCCAGCGAACAAGCGGCTCATGGAGCGCATGGACAAAGACGGACTGAAGTACACATTCCACGAGAGTCCGCGCGGCCACCTGTGGAGCAACTGGCGCCAGTACTCGCTCCTGTTCATCCCTCAGCTGTTCAAGTAAAGTATAACGACATTCCCCTAAGGACCATAAAGATACAGCCATTGCTGGCTGTATCTTTATGGTTCTTAGTTATTGCTGTCCGCTAAACTTGATGGACCAGAAAAAGACAGGGCAAGAATGGTTCAGGAGGCTATGCCACCCGGATCCAAAGCCTGTCTGATTAGAGAGGAGCCTCACTATTTGAAAACTCAAGCCCGAAGTCCCATATTTTGGAGGACTTCGGGCTTGAGTAATTGTGCTATTATAAGTTTGAAGGACCGCATTATTTTAGCGATTAAGGAGCTTTTGAAGAAAACTCTTAGATTCGTTATCGTTAATGTTATTCTCAAATTGCTCATCATATAGCAGCTCATTTATGGTTTTACCATTAAATTGTGCCGTTCCTCTGGTTCCTCTTCCAGCCCAATGATGTTGAAGGAGAGTCGTGTTTTGGAGTTTGTCATGAAATACAGATGCCAAAACAGTATTAACTATTCCTGTTTCATCAATACCTACAAAGAAAAACATAAATACGGACTTCTCATTACCCATGCACTTCAAGAACTTGTCAATATTATAGGCTTTAGGATTAGAATCAAGATAAAGGACTTTTGTCTTGATATCTGTATATGAGTCTGAATCAGCAAAGTTCCTAACATAGTCACCTAAGTCATTCTTTGTGTCATAAGTAGGGAGAAAATGTTCTATTTCTTCGATATTCCGCAACAATTTGTTACGTTCTTCCTCATCAGAAGTGATCAAAACTTCAATAAGTCTTCCTCTTATATTCACATTTGGTATATGAGATGCCACAAGTATTGCATCTTTCACTTCTTCACAACGAGTTCTTAAATCTTTCAAGAGTAAACCGTAATCATGGGATTGAATAAACTTTATTGCTCTCTTTGGAGAATTAAACACATTCTTAATTTCAGCCTCACTTAATTCCGCTCTGCCAATATTGGGCTTTATATTATTCGTTCTTTCCACAAGCCGTTCAATATTCTCTTGCCAGGTGAATCCTTCGTGATAAGCAAATAGTTCATCAAAATCTTTTGGAGCATTTACCTTTCCGATTTCCGGCAATTCTTTACGAATATTGCTACCAAGAAAGCTACCTCTTATATTATCAACTCTAAGTTCCTGTGAACTATGACTGATTTTATCCAGAAGTGTGGTGTTTATCATATAGATGACATTATCCAAATTCTTCCTTACCAAAACCACAAAACATGGTATATGGTCATACTTCTCAAGTTTTGATAAAGACAAGACCACATTACTAAATGAACTGTTCTTGCTATAACAAAAAACGACAGCAAAGAAATTGGTATGAAACACAGCTCTGCCATCTCTTACCATGGCAATGGTTTGGGTAACGATGCTAATCATTTCCCCTTTTGTGTTGACACCCTTGTTTCTTTCAATGAGTTCAACAAAATCATGAACTTTTTTATTCATAATTTTTAGTACTATGATAGTTGAGGTTCTTCTTTTGGGTTGATTTTTGTTGATTTATTGGCTTTTTGGTCACCGAGAGAATTTCTTTCCCAGAAAACGCTATCAAAATAACCCTGAATAGATTTGTCACCTAAAGTTTTCATAAGTCTTTTAACCGACCAAAGACAATATTCTCGATTTATTTCAACACCAAAATAGTTTCTATTAAGTTTACGAGCCACCACAGCAGCAGTACCACTACCTAAGAAAGGATCAAATATCTTATCACCTGGCTTTGTCGAAGCAAGTACTAATTTTGCATACAATTTCTCTGGCTTCTGAGTGGGATGATCCGTATTTTCAGGCATAGACCAAAATGGAATACTTATATCATCCCAGAAATTTGAAGGATATGTAATACGAAAATTACCAGAGTCAGTTTCTTCCCAATCTTTAGGTTTGCCATCAACTTTGTAAGGCGCAATTACTTTACGCTTCATCTTAACAGACTCAACATCAAAATAATAATCTTTAGGATTCTTCACAGCAAACCATATATCCTCCATTGCATTTTTCCAATTTGTTTTTGCCCCTCTTCCTTTCTCTCTTTGCCAAGTAATTCTATTGATAACAGTGAGCCTTTCTTCAATAACTCTTTGCATAGAAGATGAACATTTCCAATCACCACACATATATAGTGTACCATTGGGTGCAAGTTTATCACAAACCTTATAAAACCAACTTCTTAGATAGTTTTCGTATGCTTCTGTCTTCATACTTGAAAACTTTTTCCCATGAAAATCCTTATCAAGATTATATGGTGGATCTACAATAATCAAGTTAAAATAATTATTGGGAATAATATCCAAACAATCAAACAAGTCAGCATTGACAATAGTATTATCTGCAAATGATTTTACCAAATCATCCGCGGTCAAAATATATTTCTCCAATGCTGGAACTTCGCTTTCCGAAACCGTAAGAGTTCTATTACGTTCTGCACGTACTTTATCTGTCATACTTTTAAGAATCGTTAACCACTAATAAATCTTCAACAGCAACATGAAGGGTGTTTGCACACTTGATGAGAGTTTACAAAATCATGATGGGCTATATTGCCGCACCATTTACCAACAGTATTAGTTAATCCACCAAGCTCTCCACTCAAGCCGAACCCGTCTTCTGTTATTATGCCAAAATAGCTTTAAGCCTATTCAGATTTGCCATAACTATTATTTGCCTTAATTCTGACGCAAAGATATAAACCTTTATCGTAAAATGAGCAGATTTATTCATATATCTTTCTTTTTCAATTAAAAATTATTACATAAACTGCCAAATATCTTCTTTCGCGAGAATCATGGTACCATTATTATTAATCATATTTTTAAGTTTTACGAGAATGAAATCCTTTTTAGAGCCTCATAAGCCTGGCACACAAAATAAAGGCCCACAGCATGAGTAAACTCAATAAGCTGTAACCATGTTAGGCACGATTTTTCCATCTCTACATTAATCTGATATTTTGTTTGTCAAGTCCGTTCAATGGTTGTTGAGCTCCCCCTTTTCGCCCTGAAACACCTCGCCGATGGCACATTTTCGTTCCTTTCATCCTAATTCATATTACCTTTACATAGGTAAAAAGGCTGTTTTTTATCATCTTGCACATTTAGACGTTTTACCTCAAATACTAAAATCTGCAAATTGCCGTTACTTCCATATTATTATCACCTTTGAAGATTTAACGATTATCTTGTCCCCCTATTTGCTTCTCGCTACAGCAACACTCAATGCTCTTGTCGTATATTGACACATTGCATACCATCAATCAGCATATAGATAAGGTTTTGGAGAATGCTCCCACGAAATTAAAGGTGTCTGTAAATATCAATGATGCTGACTGGCAGAAGATCCAAGAACTGTTTGCCAAAGACCGCCAAAGGATGCCCGCACAGATGCAGACGCATATCCGTGAGGTCAATTCCATGTTTGCTGATAAACGGGAAAAAGTCCGTGAACGCTACAAGGAATATGATGGTTGCTATCTCGGTCACTATGCCCAGTGGTTCTTTTGGTTCTTCTTTATAATTGGCTTCGTTATGACTTTCTTAGTGATCTTTCTTGCATTAAAGGACTTCTTGTAGTTTACAAATCCATTCTCCAAAACGACATACCCATAATAGTACATATCGATGTAGCTAATGTTGACGATGAAAGAACGGTGAATGCGCTTGAACATATTCGGGTTCAACTCTGGCTCAATGTCGCCCATAGGACAAGACTGAGTGTAACACTTGCCGTCAATCATGTGAATAACACAGTTGTCCTTCATTGCCTCAATATAAGCAATGTCACTGACGGTGATGCGCTTGCATCCCATACCACAACTAACCAAGAATACATCGGTAGGGTACAAACACTCGTTTGATGCTTTCATTTCTGTTCTCATAATATAATTTTGTTTGAGCACCTCACGATTGACGCAAAGGTACTTCAAACCATGAAAACAGGTAGCACGAAACCACCACACTGCCATATCATCCACCCAACAGGTATCAAGACACGATGAAGGGTCTATACGCCCACCTATCATCGTGGCATATAGACCCTTGTCGTTTCCCGTGAAGTGCGGGTGAATATATGTTTGCTGAGCACCTTATACTCCTGCCCAGCTTAGGAGTTCAATTATTACTCAAAGAATTTAATCTCCCTGAATTCGTAACCAATGAATTTCGAAAGAGCATATTGGTCGGAACCTTTATAAGGTTGATTTATTGATATCCAAAAGAAATTTAGCTCTTCATTGACATATAAGCTTAGCATACTTTGACTTGAAGATAATGTAAGAGAGACAAATTTAGTATCAACACTATCAAATATTCCAGCTGTGTTATTCTCATCCCCAGTCCAAACTTTTGTGAGTGTACCGAATAGAACATTTTTCAAATTGCTGCAAAAATGAAATGCTTGAATACCTATTTCCGACACCTTAGGCAAATTCACATTTTCAAGAAACATGCATTGATCAAATGCAAGCATTTTTACAGTGCTTACTTTAGGGGCTTCTATATCCTTCAAACTACTTCCACCAAAGGCATTTTTGCCAATAGTAACAGCATCTGGCAAAGTAACCTTATTAAGCCAAGTCACATCTTTAAAAGTTCCATCAGGAATAGTCATCACATTCTTTAGAGTTAAATTGACACTTCCATCTGCAACACCTTTTTCTTTAATGGCAGCTTTAATGGCATTAAAAATATCTGAAGACGCATTGGAAGTCAATGTCAACACCACATCATTGCCGTTTTCCAATTGCTTAGCGACCGATTCTCTTACACTCTCTTC
>ENA-ORNT01001146-ORNT01001146.1-human-gut-metagenome-genome-assembly--contig:-NODE-1146-length-18133-cov-3.639285_pt1 | contig 18133 bp, 14 predicted proteins | sample MGYA00242120_ERZ509032 | MGnify/ENA primary metagenome ERZ509032 (study PRJEB26280, sample SAMEA2338729) | human gut metagenome | biome: human gut; feature: human-associated habitat; material: faeces...
ACGGTTAATAAGCTGGTCAGTTCCTTCGCCCGGAATACGCATGATATATTTCTTTGCTTTACAGGTAAACAGGAAAGAACGATTCGTCATGCCCTTTTTAAGAACCGTAATATCTGTAACTGCTTCTGGCTTTGCATCCAGAGCCTCACAAATTACCTGAATTGCATCTGTTTTCAACTGGTTAGAATCACTGTCAATTTCCCGGAGTTGCTCATAGGTGTTAATTTCCACAACATCTGCAGAATGAACTACACGGGCTGCAACGATCATTCGATCCTTGTTATAAAGTGCTTCTTCCCAGAATGCTCCATCGTACCGCTGGTTTTTACATAGCTCCTCAATACGTTTTGCGACTATGTCGGCATCCGCTCTTACTAAGTAGCAGATACCGATCATTGCATTACCACCAGAGTTTTCTGGCACAGTTACCAGTTCCATTTTTCGGTTAACGCGAACATTACTCTCGTTATCAACGAGATCGCTGACCATATACCAAGAATATAGTTCATGCCGATGGAACGGGTTTCTGTCACACCAAATATCACAAGGAATAATGTAAGCATTCTCCAAGTGTTCTTTTACAAGTTTGACAGAATGCAGATTGTTCTTTGCCGCATAATCAGCATTAACTACGAGTTCAACGCCATACTCATCAATCAGATACTCGTATTTTTCTTTCATGAAACCTACAACCACATAGATTTCTTTAATCCCCACTTCATGAAGCTGCTTGATAATACGTTCGATCAATGCCTCCCCATTGACTTCTAAGAGGCCTTTCGGCATTTCCGTATTAATGGGAACCATTCGCATGCCAAAGCCAGCGGCAAGAATAACAGCGCGTTGCGGGGTTTTCTGTTTGAATTCTGTGATTGCTTTTATTGTGGGACGTATGGATTCGTCTAAATAATCATCCTTGATAAGTTCCTTAAGTGAACGGTTTACCACTCCCAATGAGTGCCCCGATACTTCCGCCAGAATCCTTTGATTAATAAAAGGCTCTAGCAGAAGTGTATTCAAGATATCACTTTCTTGCTTGTTCATTATTTTTCATTTCCTTTCTTTCACGATTTTTTATTCTTCATTTTTCGTGAACGCTATGCTAAACACAACCCTCCATTTCTGGAGGATGTGCTTCATCTATTAAAATATCAATTTTCTATAAAGTGATTTCTATACATACATCAACTAAGTGTCTCTAATCTTTTATATCTTTCTAGTTTTTCTTAAAAATTTATTGAAAATATTAACGATTCCAGGATTTTGAAGCAATAATTCTACCAAACCGTATGCAAAAATAGAAAGAGGTATTAACAATAAACAATGCACAACTGTTCCCCAATTATTATTTATTATCCATATATTTAGTATTATGATTAACATACAACCTATCAAAGATTTCCAGCAACAGCTTAAAATCTTATTCTTACTTAAATATTTACGACCAGCAAACCAGCATAATAAAAATTGTAGACATTCTGCTATAAGCGTTGTAAAGGCTGCAGCATCTTGCTTCCAAATTGGAATTAATAAAAAGTTCATAGCAATATTTACTACTGCACTTACTGCTGAAGCTACAAATACTATTTTTTCCTTATTATGTGGCACTAAAATACACTGCCCCCAAAACCATCCGAATAAACTGAATAATAAGGCAATGCTTAAAATTGTCAAAGATGTTGTCGCTTGTATATATGATTCATCAGAAACAATCCACACAATTTCCTTTCGAAGTAAAATGATTCCTGTTAAACACGGCATCACCAATGAGATTAAAAGCATATATACAGATTCTGCCAATTTTGAAAATGAGCCATCTCTTTTTCCTGCAAGTGATGCAAGACGAGGAATCGATACAATAATCACAGAAGATAAAATTGTCTTAATAACTTCATAAACTTTTGTTGAAACGGAATACAAACCAACTTCATAATCTCCGCATAAAATCCCAAGAATTGTGACATCTGAATTTGAATAAATACGCACGGTAACAGTTGTGGCAAAGAGAATAAAAATCGGAATCAAATGCTTTTTCCAGTCAATTTTACATGTCACTTTTATATGACAGTATTTTTTTGAATGTATTAGGTTTAAAAGATTTGAACCTACACCCGAAAAGGCAGTTATAAATGCATACCAATACAAATCGTCCGGCTTATGTACTAAAATAAATAGCATCACAAGTGAAAAAATTTGAAATATAATACTTCTAACTGTTATGTATGCATAATCTTCAAATATTGAATAAATCCATTCTACTCCAATAGTTGTAAATCCAATTTGTATAGATAAAATCAAAATCAAGATTGTATAATTTTGAAGCACTGGCCACACACACAATAATACTGCAAGTAACAAATATGATATTAGCGTTGAAAACAAATTAATGGAAAATATCTCACTTATGAATTGATTACTTTTCTGTTTATTTTCTCTAATTTTTGCTCCTTCTCTAATTGCATATGTACTAATTCCCAATCCAGCAAACATTATAAAATATCCAACCATAGAACTCGCAAAATTGTATTTTCCCACCCCCTCAACCCCAAGCACCTTTGACACATAAGGAAAAGTAATCAGTGGAAATATAATTCGCATAATACCTTTTATGGCATTTAATATCATATTAATTTCTAATGATTTTTTTTTAACTGTTTTTGAATCACTCATTTACTTTCTCCATACATTTTTACTACATTCACAATTTTTCTTTGTAGCTTCTGCCCCAATTTATCTCTAAAGCCAAATGAATTCTTTGTATTATTTCATCTCTGTCTTTTTATATATATAATCTGCAATCAGCATAATCCGAATTCCTGTAATTCCAAATGTACAAATAAGAAACAGCCACATCCTGTGAAATTTTTTCCCTGAGTTTTTCAAATAAAATATTATTAGTTCCATCTGTTTTGATTCAGACATTTTCTTGAGAAATTCAGTCTTCTCTTTACGATTTAGTTTACAACGCTGGCTATTAACACTTCGCAATGCTGCGAAACACATTTTCCCTTCTTCCAGCATGATAGCGTTCTTGTTATCATTCCATATATCGTAAAATTCATATAGAGATTTATGAGCATCAAAGAGCATTTGTCTACTTTTCCAAGGTTCTGGTTGAAACGCTGAAACCAAACTATTACCTCGAATAAAATAGTGGTAATAGGTATTCGGTACCATATACAATGTTTTCATTACTTTTGCAGCTGTGCAATTAAACACATAATCTTCACCTAAGTTCAGATCCGATGAGAACTCCAGCTGATTATCCACCAAAAAATCTCTTCGATACCACTTGTTCCAAATATAGTGAATCAGACATTTCATATCATTTAGTGATATGCCATTCAAATACTCTGTAATCTGATTTCGATTGCTCAGATATGTTTCCATACTTGGAGCAACCACTGTGTTCGCGCCACGTCCAGTATTAATTTGCAAACTTCCACACATAACGATATCAGGATGGTATGTATCCACAATTTCAGAAAAACGCGCATACATATTTGGCTCTATAAAGTCATCCGAATCTGCAAATTGCACATACTCTCCAGAGGCCTTCAATAGCCCGAAATTTCTTGCACTAGAGACTCCACCATTAGGAATATGAAAAACTTGAACTCTCTCATCCCTAGCTGCAAAATTATCACATATTGCTCCGCTTTTATCTGTCGATCCATCATCTACGAGTAGAAGTTCATCGTTTTGTTGCAATTGAGGCAAGATGCACTCCACCATACTATTTAGATATTTTTCTACATTATATATTGGAATTATCACAGTTAATCTCATGTAGATACTATATCCTCTCTTCTCTCGTTATATTGTTTCACAAGATACGGCGCATCGTATGCAATCGTTATAATTACATAATAAAATGTAGGAATAGAGGTTTCCATTAAACCTTTAAGTAGCATACAAAAAATAGCCAAAAAAGCAGTATTTGACAACCATATCGGAGATTTCATATTCCTTTTAATACCAAGCCAAGTAATAGCAATAAAGAGCAAAAAACTGAATAGCCCACCTTGCAAAAGTATTTCCAGGAACATATTATGTGATGAAAACATTCCTCCCCACACATTAATATTTCCGGCGGTATATCCATACCCTAAAAATGGCCTTTCTATAATTTCGTCAATTGCCATTCTCCAAAGTAAACTCCGGCCCGTAAATGTCGCACTTCTTCCAAACAGTCCAGAAATAGAACTAACAATGAAATTATTAGACTGTAGAACGATAATAGATACGAAGAAGAATGCATATGCCCCCACCGCAAGATTATATGGTATCTTGCCTTTTTTTATGAATGTGAACTGTATCGACAATATGATAAACACAGCAACTACAAATATTCCAGTTGCCGAACCCGCTATCATCAACGTGGCTAATGCGATAACATATGATCCAGCCAATTTTAAATTATTTTTTTGCCCTTTATCTTTTACATTCATAGCCCATCTTAATGTTGCCAAGAATACAAAAGGTATCAATTGACTAGCAAGCGCGTTATCTATACCTAAAAAAAACAACGGATTTGTTGTGCTCTTATATAGCGTTGCAAATCTCAATCCCTTAGGAAATACAATCGCTAGTAAGAAATTAACAAAAACTAGTGCTGCGTCAATTCTCCATAACTGATTTATATATTCATTGAAACAACTACAAACACATATTTCTGTCATCATTACAAGACTTGTAGCCATCAGCATATTTGTTATAATCTTTGAATCATATACGCCATTTATTAAAGACGTTATAATTAAAGCCACTTGGAAAGAGAAGCACAAAAACCAAAATTTTGATACTTTTGACACTCTATTCCTCCTGAGATAAATAATCCAAATTATTATACAAGCACACAGCTTCCATGTCTGAATACCATCGTACAGGATTTTAAGACCAGATATATACTTCAATCCTGTCGGATTAAAAAAAGGAAATATTAAAAATGGCAACCACGGTCTTATTCCGCTCTTTTTCGACACATTTTCCATAACTATCCTCCTCTCATATTCTTAATAACGCACTATAAAATTCATTATAAAAAACAGCAACATTATAGTTATTTCTCACGCGCTTTTGGGCTAACTCTGCCTTTTTCTTCCAACATTCTATATTATTAAGAATTTCATTAATGGCTCGTTCCAATTCAACAATAATATCTTCGTTATTTTCCAATAAAACAGACTCTTTATTATTCACATACTCAGGTATTCCACCGGACTTTGTAGTAATCAATGGCACCCCCGCAGCACACGCTTCTATCATAGTCAATCCTGCTGGTTCTTCCCAAGTAGATGGCAACGCTGCTATATCAGCAAGTTTATAATACTTCCATATCTCATCATACGGCACATAGCCTGTAAAACATACTCTTTTACCCAACTCTGAGAATTGCTTCTCCATTCTCTTCTGAAATTCAGAAGTCTGTCCTGTACCAAAGTTGTGAGCGCCTACAACCATCAAGACTGTATCATCTCGATCTAGTTTCCTAAATGCCTCTGTTAATTCTAAAATTCCCTTTGTTGGTGCTATACGCCCTGCGAACATTAAAATCTTCTTATCCGCTTCAATTCCAAGTTTCCTTTTCAATTCTAACTTTTCGCTATCCGAAAGAATCTGTGCAAAACGGTCACAGTCAAAGCCATTTCTAACAACAATACATTGCTCACTCATATCCTGTCCACAGACTTCAGCGATATGTTTTTTTAAGTACTCACTAATTAAGATAAATTTACACTGTCGAACAACATTTAGTGGAACGTTATCAGGTATATCGTTATGTAAATGATAATATATTTTTCCTTTATATTTCTCCTCTAGTTTCCTGGGAGTCATAGCATTTAAGAGAAAACCGGCGTTTTGGAAAACAACTCTGTCATATTCGTTTTCGTTCAACAGTTTTCTAACTCTGTGTATTATGTAAAGCTTTCTAGCATACTCCTTTCCGATGAATCGAGATGTTCTAAGTATGCTTTTTGAGACATAGTCTAAACCTTTATCTACCATTTTTGCAAATTTGGGAATCCGAATAAATTGAAACTGAGTATTTTTATATTTTTTCGATACCCTTTCTGCCTGTTCGTCATACACGCCAACCATATGAAGTTCAATGGCATTATTAATCTCATTTTCTTTTATAATGGATTCCATTAGAGTTAAAACTGCGCCTCCTTTTACCGCTGGAATCGGCAATCCACAAGGAGTAACAATTAATACTTTAATTTTTCTTTTTTTCACATCAGCCACCCGTAGAATTTTCACGTACTTGCCCGTCATTAGGAACTCAAACTATACTCTTTTTTATTTTAAAGGTTTCAAACAATGCATCACTTACCTTATACATAGGCTTCCATCCGAGACATTTGATCTTGGTTGTATCTAAAAGCGCGTATGTAGCTTTAGATGCATTTTGATTTTCGGAAATTTCGTATGTAACATGGCAATTAGAAAATCCCGCAATCAGTTCCGCATATTCTCCTAATGTTTTACCCTCGTCATCATCTGAAACATTATATACTTCATCACATTTTCCATCAATCAAAACCTTAAGTAAGGCACTTACCGCATCAGCAATGTAACAAAATGAATATCTTTGTTTTCCATAACTATTCAGAACAACATTCTTATTTTCAAGTGCCCTGTCAATAAACTGAGCAATCGCCTTTGTGTCTTTCTTCTTATCGGCACCAAAAATTCGTGAGAACCGAATTATAACACAGTCGACACCATACTGCTGTTTATAAGAATGGCATAAAGATTCGCATAATCTTTTGGCCTCATTATATCCACTTCTTGCAGTATTGCAATCGAGTATTCCGCAGTCGCTTTCTTTCATTTTCGTATCCGAACACTGCCCATATATCTCAACACTAGAAGCCAAAATAAATCTCTCAGCGTCCTTACTTCTAGCCATTTCCAGTAGATTGAAACACCCCATGATGTTTGTGGTAATGGTGCCTACAGGATCATCACCATACTGTTTCGGGTGAGTATTTGATGCCAAATGAAGAACATAATCTACTCTACCTTCATACTTAACCGGCTGTGTAATATCTTGTTTAATATGGGTTACTGTATCGTCCGATATTCCACCATGTCTTGATATTGAAACCAATTTAATCCGATTATCATAAAATTTGTTTCGATACCTTATAACATCTGTTAAAAAGCCACCAACAAAACCCGTGCCCCCTGACATTAATATCGTTTTGTTTTTTAACTTTTCCCAGTCGTACGATAATTGCGCAACCTTCTGTATATCTTGTATGTTGAGGTTATTCATTTAATCCACTCATCCTTTTTTGCAACAAGCAGTGCTTTGAAAATTTCAATATCCTCTACAGTCGTGATTTTAAGATTTTTTTCAGAGCCTTTTGAAAAATAAGTAGTCTTACCAAGTCTTTCCATCAAAGAACATGAAGCAGCCGTATTGCTAATGCCTAATTTTTGTGCATTTAAATGCGCTGCCCACAATTCACCAAGATAATAAGAATGTGGTGTTTGAGTTCTTTGTAAATTTTCTCGTGGTATAGACTTACAGGAGTCTTTTTTATTTTCTGATACAAAAACGACCTCCGTACAGGGAATCGTTGCAACTGCTGAACCGTACATCTTTTGCTTTACCAAATTATCGGTGATCACTTCAGCACTTACCATTGGCCGGTTACCATCGTGAACAATAACCACATCAGAATCGACATGATTACTTCTAATCGCTTTTAATCCATTAAAAATAGATTCCTGTCCTGTTTCTCCACCTGTAACAACATATTTTAATTTTGTAATATTAAACTGTTTGGCGTATGCCCATAGTATTTGATCCCATCCCTCCAAAATCGCCACACAAATCTCATCAATATTAGGATGATTCTGAAACGCCTCAAGCGTATACACAATAATCGGTTTATTATTAACATGAATGAACTGTTTTGGAATATCTTGATGTGTTCTGCTTCCAATTCCACCTGCTGTTAAAATCGCAATGTTAGACATATTTGTTCTCCTTATACTCAGTAACTACCTAAATCAATTTTTATAATGTTATGATGCCCATAGCGCTTGTCTTCAGGTGGCAGCCTCATATATTCACCATAACACTTCTTGAGAATAGAGTCATAACTTCTGGGAATTGAAAACATACAATCTTCAAATAAAGCATCTTCATATCCCTTGAATTGACTTTCAGGAATCCAATCTGTGTGGTCGTTAGTATCTGCCAGACTGACCAGAAAACCTTTCTCTACATTTGCATATTTTGAAGCGTTCTTTTCCCATTCACTCACTAAAAAATCACGCGGAATATAGGAAGCCACTTTATATCCGATTTTGTAAATCACCTTCTTAACACCTGTTTTTTGATAGTTATAGTTTCTATTAAGTAAAAAAATCCTCTTTATAACTTTACTCTTCAAGTGTTGAATCTTTCTCAAAAATGCATTGCATGTTGTCCGATCAATCGGAAAAACATCAATGTAAAGCTTCTTTGAACATGTGGCAGTAGATGTAAAGTTCTCACTATATTCCGTTCCATTTAAAAAAACTTTTCCAATAAAATGCCCATATCCGGCAGAAGTATGTACATTTTCGACATACATGTCCAGCTTAAACTTGCTATTAGCAATATTCATGAATTTCTCATAATCTTCACGCAACATTGCTATATCAACATCGTCATCCCAGGGAATAAATCCTTTATGTCGCACAGCCCCAATTAATGTACCATATGTTAGAAAATAATTAATATCATTTTCCCGGCAAACTCTATCTATATCTTTCATCATTAATAGTAGAACGCGATGAATATCCATCAGTTGTTCATCCGTAAAGACCAAAACACATTCACTACCTTTCCATCAGATTTTTACAATCAATTTCTCATCATACATTGATAATATTCTTCTAGTGTTTTTACATTATCACTAATATTGTATCGGATTATTTCCTTGTAATGTTTATCATAATACTCTAATCGATTTGTTTTTTTTATAGTCAATATCTCATCCGCCCAAGATTGAGGCGAATTTTGCAACGGCAAAAATACAACTTCCCCCCCTAAATCTATTTCTCTAGGAACTTGATCCGATGTAACAACAGGGAGCCCATTAATTTGTGCCTCAATAAAAACGATTCCAAGTCCCTCATGCTTTGACGGAAGTACAAAAACATCCATCAAATTATAGAGTTCATTGACCTTATCGGATTCTCCAAGGTACAAAATTCTATCCTTATATTTGCTGTTTTCAATTTTCTCTTTTACACTCTCCAAGCTTGGACCAGTTCCAATAAGAACCAACTTTGCATTCGTCTTTTGCTCAGCAACACTTTCAAATACATTCAAAAGGAATGGATGATTTTTTTGATCATTAAATCGCGCCACATCTCCTATTACAAATGAATCTTCTAATCCATACTCTTTCCGTAATAACTGTCGTTTTGCGTTATCAAATCTAAATTTTTCAACTAAAAAGCCATTATTTAAAACTCTAAATTTTCTCGCACCAAATAGCCACCGACCTGCAAGATTACTACAAGCAAATGCATCTGTATATAACTTATTGAATATCGGCAACAAAACCCTATGGGCTTTCATGTTATCGCATGTACTATTATGGCTATGCGCAATTCTATGTTTAATACCGCAAGTCCATGCCAAGAATAATTCCGGCGTTATCATTGCACTATTCCCATGCACATGAACTATGTCATACCTATTGGCTATAAAGCATTTAAATAGCCCTAAATAAAACAGGACCGGCTTTTCTCTACGCTCAGGCATTTCCACGAGTGCAATGCCATATTTTTTACATTCCTCTACATATAGCTCGTTAATGGGCTTTCCCGCAATAATAGTTACATTAAATTTATCTTTATTAAGATACTTACAATAATTCATTACGACTGTACTAATTCCATTTATATTCATATCATTAGTTACCATCGCAACAGAAATTTTTTCAGGCCTCATTCCTTATTCCTCATATCTTCAGTTCCGTCAGATGATGATGAGGAACACGATCTTCTTCAGGGGGAAGTTGCATATAATCGCCGTACGCAACCCTTAGAACCTCATCATATTCTTTGGGGATAAGAAACTCCTTATCCTCAAACTTCGCATATACAACATCTTCCAGACAACTTGCATGGCAAAGAGACTTTTCATTTATTGCACTACAGAAATTAAAAATGTAAGTACCTCTTTTTCCATCATATCTACATGCTTCTCTTGTTGCATTTCTATAGAGACTATCCAAAGAGAACGGTTTAAAGAGCGCGCGTACTACTTTTGCTGCTAACAACTTATAACCCGTACGTTCTTCCATGGACATATACTTAGCCATCAATCCCGTCCGGAAAAAATGAAATTTCCAAAATTGAAGACAACGAAGGAAACCATTATCTGGAACATAATCCATTGGGAATATATCGATGTAAACACCATGGTGTATGTCATGTTCAGCAATTAAGTCTTCTTTAAAAACTGTTCCGTTCACTCTAATTTTGTCGAACAGGTGGTAATACTCTGGATCCGTATCCTTACTTTGATAAAAATACTTTGGGTTCAACTCTGTTCTACAAATATCTTTGAATCTTTCATAGTCTTTCCGCATCATACAGATATCGACGTCATCATCCCACGGAATAAATCCTTGATGTCTTACTGCCCCTATTAGTGTTCCAAAGCCAAGAACATACTTAATTTGATGCTTTTGGCAAATTCGGTCAACCTCACATAGTACATCAGTTTCTATCTGCTGAATTCTACGCAGCTGAGTATCAGTCAAAACCATTTTCGGCATTATCTTACTCTCCTAATCCATCAATAAACAACTCAACAGTTTCTATCATTTTTTCTCTTTGAGATATATACCTGTCGAATTTATGACTCCTCGCTTCTGTTATAGCTTCCGAAAGCTTTGATACATCTTGGCATTTGATTACGAAGTTAAGTTCCTGAAAAGAATCAGCAATCTGCAACTGGTGATCATCCACATGTTCACCGTATTTAGCTAATCTAGGAACTACTATTACAGGTTTATCAAACTTCAATCCTGTTATAATTGTGGCAACTCCACTATGTGTAATTAAAAGGTTACATTCTTTAACTCGTTCTTCAAAGTCCTCCTTGCATAAAAAAGTACTGTATTCATAATTTTTAGGGTGATATGTACTATTACCAATTTGAGCGAACACCTTTTCTGTAATGTCTCTGCCTTCGATACAGTTGTCAATTTCTTTCAGGAGCCTATTCATTTGAAATTTTTGTGTTCCAACCGCAACAAATATCATTTTGATCCTTTCTCAAAAAATTCCACCTACATATTTGGCCTTCGGGTATATTTTTAACATAGATTTCCACTGTACCAAGAACTCATCCGCAAATGGATACACCAGTTTTCCGGTTAATGAACCATTCGTCACTCTTGCAAACGACTCTATGTATACCACTTTGGAGCCAGACAACTTAGCCAATAAGCAAAATGGAAAAGCTATCAGCGCTCCTGTCGTTATAACAACATCTGGCTTTTCTTGCTTCAGCAATTTTCTTGCAGACACAAACAGCCGGATAAAATGTTTCACAAACCCAGATTCATATCTATTAATCTGAGGAAATGTATATATTTTATCTAAATTAGCACTCGCATCGTTTGCTTGGCCACCTTCCTCGGTAACATAAAAGGCATCATACTTTTGTGCCACACTCTTAAGGCACATCAATTCCTCCCAATGCCCACCTGATGACGCAATAAAGCAAACTTTCCTTTCTTTCCCGCTTCCCATCATCATTCTCCTCTATCTTTTCCTTGTCTATTTACACATCGAAATGGATGGTATTTCTCTCTAATTTCCGCTGTGTGATAACCACAATCGGCCAAGTGTTTTCTTATGTTGTCATACCCTATCGGTACGCCAATTATCCCCTTATTTTCCATTTTCTCGGCACATATTTATACGCCGTGTCCATCTACCACCGCACCTAAGTGTTAAGTTGTTGAGTAGACCTGCTTTTACATTGACACTTTATTGGAATTCGGCAGTTCCGTCATTTTCTACAACTCGCCTCTAAATGTTTCCATCATCTTTGCTGCAACCCGCACAATGATTTATTCATTTTTTATGATGTCTACACGACAGAATATTAGTAATTTTCGACCGTTACTCAACGCCACGCAGATAAATGCAGTTATCAGTATTAACGTCCTACTGCACAAAGCATGATTTTCAGAGTAAAATGCAGCGCATATTTATGCACAATCAGGTGTTTTTGTATGTATATTCAGCTCCACCATTGACCATCAGACCTCAACTGATTTTGTTGAGTAGACATTCGTGGGAGCAGCTATTACAACAAAGTCCGCATCCGAGTATGCAGCCTTTGCATCCAGCGTTGCGGTCAAGTTCAGTTCTTTCTCTGCAAGATACTTCTCAATATAATCATCTTGAATTGGAGATTCACGCCATTGGGGATAAAGTGCGTTTTTCTTCCATGAGTTTCCTTAAAATAGTCCTGTACTCCTTTGCTCAGAACAATGACCTCGTCCGCATATTTCGCAGCATTTTTTTCGCCTTGGTGGATAAACTTAGAGCCAAGTCCTGATTGCCATTTCTCGCGCTGCCAATCAATGCCTTTACTTGTAACAACGTCCAATCCCCATACATTCGATTTTTGGGTCATTCCAGCCAACACAAAGAGCGGATAGGCTCGTACACCTGTCCGCTGGCTGTCACCCCACCCTCATGGTCGAGATTTCTTTCTGTGCGGCATTTCTGCCATCCAGAAAGATCAGTCGTTCATTCTTTGGGTAAGATTCGGGTCGCGGAGCTTTTCATTCTCTGCCGTGCCCTTGTCCCTATTATGACAGCCGCGTTATTCCTCTTTTTTCTCTCATGCACTCTCCGGCAAAGCTTTCTTCCGCTCCCCTTCCAGCACTTCTTCCAATTTCTCAACCTGTTCCGGCTTCAGCTTTCCCGGTTCCTCCCGCAGCAGTTTTTTCTGCAGATACCACCATCTGCCCAGCCAGAAGCCCTCATCCGTTTTATACTTCGCTGGAATGTTCAAATCGCCATACTTTTTTTGATATGCTTTCACGCACTCCAGCCGAGCCTCCCACTGCTCTTTCCTGGACAATCGACCCGTTTTCACTTTCGCAGTCGGTTTTTCCCACAGCATTCCAATGGCATCCAGCATGGCGATCCGCTCCGGGGTCAGCTTTGTCCGAACATCGCTATTTTCCCGCCGGGCATGGCGCAGAGTCGTCATCCATCTACCTAGTTGGATACCATCTTCTGTCACATAGCCAGTCGGAACATCCAAATCGCCATGCACCTGATAATAGCGTTCTGCCGCGTGATATTGCTCCATCCAGCGGCGGTAGTTCCGTTCACCCCAGTTCATGCCGATCTGCTCCAACCGGTGGATCCGCTCTGTACTCAGCAACCCTTTCTGGTAAGCCTCTTTCTGATAGGAGATCCACGCACCCAGCTTCAAGCCACTCTCGGTGATATATTTCGTCGGCACTTCCAGATCAGCATATTGCTCATAGTAGACCGCTGCTTCTGCATAACCGCGCTCCCATTTGGCACTGACTGCATTCCACGCCATTCCAAGGGCATCCAGCTGGCTAATTTCTTCTTCGGTCATCCGGCCATTGGAACGATCTTTCCGCTTTGTCATGATCCAATGCCCCAGCGCAAAATCATCTTTCGCTTTGTACTTTGCGGGTACCAACAAATTCCCCTGCTCTTCAAAATACGCCTTAGCGTGTTCCAATCCACGTTTCCACGCAAATTCTGCACGGTCATCCCAAATCATTCCGAGGCTGTCCAATCGCCGGATTTGTGCTTCGGTCAGATTGCCAATACGTTTTCCATTCCGGATCAGCCGCTGCAGCTGCACCCAGGAGCCAAGGTTCAAACCCGCCAGAGTACTGTACTCCACAGGTACCCGCAGATTTCCATGCTCAGCGTAGTAAATGCTGGCCTCGGAAAAGTAGTGATCCCATGTGGACGACAAACTGGCCTGCAATCGCTCAAACAGAACACGACAGTCATGCACCTGCTCGATGATCTCAAAGCGTTCGGTCACGATCTTGCTGCCCTCGCCATTGGCAAACAGGCGATGAACCGCTTCGTTGAGTTCTGACTGAATTCCCGAGATGCTGCTCAGACCCTCAAAATTGTTCACCACATCCAGAATCAGTGGTGTCTTGCTGTCTCCCGCTGTTAATGCTCGGCCGATCTGCTGCTTATAGATGATGGGTGAAATCGTCGGACGAAACAGGATCACACCCGAAATGCCTTCCACATGGACGCCCTCGTTGAGCATATCAATGCAGAATAGCAGCTTTAATCGTCCACCTTGATCTGCCTTGAAGTCGGTAAATGCCTTATCTGTGCCTGGATCGTCTGAATAAGCTTCGTACACTGCTACATCCGGATTGACCCCCGCAAACCACTCCGGCACATGGGAGATCATCTCATCCATGTGCTCCTTATTGGCGCAAAACACGATATATTTACCAGACTTGTTCGTGATATGCCGTGCAAATACCTCATCCAGTCCATCTGCTTTTTCCAATGCCCGGCGGAGTGCATCCAGATACTTTTGGTTCACATCCTGAATTCCGGCAGAGCGCAGATTATCAATTCTGTTCTGATATCTTGTCAGCTCTTTCTGGTACTGATAGACTGTCGTTACATATTTCGGGGCAGGCAAAATTCCCCGGACGATGGCTTCGCCCAGGGTCATTTCCGATGCAATATGGCCGTCAAACAGTTCCTCCGCCATATCGCGGTTATTATCAAGGTAGCGGATATTGGTAGCGCTCAGACCCAGTATTTTTGCGTTCGGGCAGAGCTTCAACAGTTCCAGTGTGCTTGCGCCCCAGCATTCGGCCCCCGCGCGGTGAAACTCATCCAGGATGATATAGGTCGAATTCAGCCCTGCAATAGCTTCTAGTTCTTCGGTTGCGCAGCACATCAGCTTGGCATAGGTGTAGAAGTGCACATTTGCCAAAGGGAAATCCGGGTTCTGCCGCTTCAGATTTTCAATCTGAGTCTTAAAGATATACTCGCTGGGTGACAGCCAGAAAATGGTATCAGCAGGATGCTCCTCGATGAGCTTGAACGCAATATAGCTCTTGCCTGTTCCAGTAGGATGCACAATGGCCGCTTTGCCGCACTCCTCCATCATCTGCACTGCTGAACGGTAGGCATTCTCATTATGTTCAAACAGCTGCAACAGCACGCATCTCACCCCCAGCCGCAACTCCGGGGTATCTTCCATAGTAATAATGGAGGATACCTGCATTTCGACGTAATTGTATTAAATCGCCTTATATTTTATCATGAGAGTATAGAAGTTGCAATAGATACAGGCAAAGTAAAGCTGTAAGTCTGACAAAAAAACATCGTTTAAACTAATACTTTCTCTTAAAATTGGCTATTTTATCCCAAAATCATTTGTGAAAGAAATATCTTATCGAATAAGTGGTCAGTTGGGAGTCGAGTACAGGAGGGTTTGCAATGGCAAGGCGTGGCGAAAACATCCACAAACGGAATGATGGTCGGTGGGAAGGACGGTACATCAAGGCACGCACGCCAGACAGAAGAATTTGCTGGGGCTATATCTATGGCACAACATACGCGGAGGTCAAACAGCGGCTCATTCATAAGAAGTCAGAGTATGGGGGATTTCAACTCATAGATGCCCACTTGACTTTCACAGAGCTTGCCGAGGCTTGGCTGCAGTCTGTCAAATGTGGGCTGAAAGAATCCACTTGTGCCCATTATCAGTACACACTGTACAAATATGTTCTCCCCATCTTGGGCACAGTGCCAATCTCAAGACTGGAAGAAAATATTTTGGAACAGGCCTTGCAGAAAATAATCGCGCCACCTGATGGACAGCACAAGGAGCTTGGCTTCTCCTCTGCCAGAGAATGCCTATCTATGGTACGTCGTATTTGTAAGTACGCTGTGCATCTAAGGCTGATTCGACCGATGGAGTTATCTGTCCGTCTGCCGCAAGAGAAGAGCCATTCAATGACACCGCTCTCTGTAGTAGAGCAAAATCGGCTTCGCACCTATGTTTTATCCAATCCGACGCCCCGAAAGCTCGGCCTGCTACTTGGCATAGAATCCGGTTTGCGAATTGGAGAGGTCTGTGGACTGAAGTGGGACGATTTTGATCTGAAAACCGGAACAGTGCAAATCAAACGGGCGGTAAGCCGAATTCCCTGTGGTGACGGACATACCAAAATTTTGATCCAGACACCCAAAACTCGTACATCCCGACGGGAGATCCCACTCTCAAAGCACATGGTCCAGGCACTCAAGATTCTTCAAAAAAGTTACCCATCGGATGCGTGGTTCTTATCAGGCAACACGATTAAACCTGTAGAGCCGCGCTGTTATCGGAAGAGTATCAAAACCTATCTGAAACAGGCGGCCGTACATCAGGTACGCCCTCATGTTCTCCGTCATACTTTTGCCACTACCTGTCTGCAGTCGGGATGTGACATCAAGACTCTCAGTGAGCTATTGGGTCACGCAAATGCCAATATCACCCTGCAGCGGTATGTGCATTCTGATTTATCACGAAAACGGCGGGAGATTCAACGCATCTTTTCAAGAAGATAGAGCGTCCATCCGCAGTCAGGCCAATCAAAAATCAGCGGGATATCACTGTATCTTGGCAGTATTCTTCCATTATTACTATGGAAGATACCTTTTTTATTTTTGAAACGCTCACTTCCGGATTTATTACGCGATTGCGTACTGTCAAAAGTATAGAACATTTCAGATTTATACGCAAGTGCGTATACGTGGGTGCGCACATCTCTATACAATTTCATTAGAGGTGATGCTGCATGACAGTAAAGGATGCTGTTGTCAAACGTTTCGAACAGCTTTGCGATCAACGAGGAATTCGGCCCAACGAACTGGCCAATCTTTCCGGGGTCACGCCGTCCACAGTCTACAGTATGCTTGACCCTGCTCGCCAGCGGATTTCCATTGCTACTATTAAGAAGTTATGTGACGGTCTTGATATCACACTTGGCCAATTTTTCTCCTGCACGCTTTTTGATGACTTAGATCAGGAACTACAATAAATAAAAACCGCTGACAGCCTGCAATCTGCAAGACTATCAGCGGTTTTATTGTCATTCAAGGCTCTTACAAAATGGTGTAATTGTGGTGTAGTAAGCCACTCAAAACGCAAGTTTTCAATTTAGTATCGTTATTATTTTTCGTTTTCAAAGATATCGCCGTGGCAGATAAAAAGCACTTTCGTCATACCAAAATATTTCCTTATATCGTATCATTTTGATTTTTGCACACATGCGTGCAAAATTCAGTTCTGCTTCAAGAACTCCCGCAGCACATCCTCTGGGCAGGGTGTATGGTTCGGGTACTTTTCCCGCAGCGGTGCGGCGGCACCATCCATAATGTAGGGCACACCCACAATGTCCAGCATCGACACATCGTTATAATTGTCGCCAAAAGCCATCACATCGGCAAGGGCGATGTCCAGAGTTTTGCAGATGCTGCGCACACCGATGCCCTTGTTGGCAAAGGTGGTGTCGATCCAGTACGGCCCTGCCACAGCGCAGTTCGCCTCTTTCCATCGTGGGACAAACCGTTCCGTGTAAGATTCTACGCCTTCGTGCAGATACACCGATACTTTTGTGATCTCCTCCGGCACCTCGGAAGGGTCATGGATGATTTGATAGCGATTTCCGATGAACTGGATACGCTTGAGCATTCCCAGACCCCGCTCCATCAGGTAGGCGGTATTCTGACCGGAAAGCATTACCTCGCCCTGCCCGTCGCTGCGGGTCCACAGGTCGTTGGCGATTTCTTCGGCCAGCGCGCGCGGCATCGGATTCTTGGCAATGCACTGCTCGTCCTTATAGATCACACCGCCGTTTTCGCAGAGAAACACACAACAGTCTGCCACCGGTGCAAAGAGCTTGCGCAGGCTGGTATACTGCCGGCCGGATGCCGGGCAGAACAGAATGCCGCGCCGATGCAGCTCCCGCATCTGCTCAAAGATCTCGTCTTCCAGTTCCTTTTTGCCGTATTGCAGCAGCGTACCGTCAATATCGCTGCAAATCAGTCTGATTGACAT
>ENA-ORNT01001166-ORNT01001166.1-human-gut-metagenome-genome-assembly--contig:-NODE-1166-length-17934-cov-3.351418_pt1 | contig 17934 bp, 15 predicted proteins | sample MGYA00242120_ERZ509032 | MGnify/ENA primary metagenome ERZ509032 (study PRJEB26280, sample SAMEA2338729) | human gut metagenome | biome: human gut; feature: human-associated habitat; material: faeces...
ATGACGGAGTCACAGTCGATGTTGATGTCCTTGCCGTCCTTGCCGGTGCAGACGATAGAGCCGTCCTTGACTTCCTTGAGTGTCGTCTCAAGATAGACGGGAGTCTTGTGCAGGGCGAACCACTCTCTGAGATAAGAGGAGTTTGCAAGGCAGACGCCGGTCTGGCTGATAAGGTCGTCCTTCATCTCGACAATGATCGGATTCTTGCCCTGGAGAGCGAGCTCGTAGGCTATTTCGCATCCGGTCAGTCCGCCGCCGATAACAGCGACGGTGTTGCCGACTTCTGCGCCGTTGAGGTAGTCGCAGCCCTCGATCATCTTCTCGTAGCCGGGGACTCTTCTGAGGAGTCTCGGGGTCGAGCCGGTCGCGATGATAACGGGATCGCTGCCGAACGCCGCGATGTCCTTTATCTCGTCGTTGAGTCTGACTTCGATGCCGAGCTTCGTCATCTGGCGTCTGTACCAGTCAAGCAGGTCGCGGAGCTTGCCCTTGTAGGACTCTGCGCTCGCGGGGATGAATGTTCCGCCGAGCACGTCGCTCTTCTCGTGGATTATCGGATTGTGTCCGCGGAGCTTGAGCACGCGGGCAGCCTCCATGCCGCCTATGCCGCCGCCGACAATGTGGACGGTCTTGGGCGAGTTGGTCTTCTTTATGTAGTGCTTGTTCCACTGCATCGTCTCGGCGTTGATAGCGCAGCGGGAAAGATGCAGGCTGTCGGAAAGCTCCTGATCGTTGGGCACGCCCTTGTAGTGGCACATGTTGAAGCAGCCGTTGTGGCAGAGAATGCAGGGACGGATGTCATCCTCCTCGTCATTCATCATCTTCGTGACCCACTCCTGATCGGCGAGGAACTGACGCGCGAATCCTGCGCCGTCAAGCTTGCCTTCCTTTATCGCGTCCGCGGCAACTCTCGGATCGAGGCGGCCGGCGCAGATAACAGGAATGTCGCAGAACTGCTTGATGTATTCAACATCCTCGAGGTTGCAGTTCTCGGGCATGTAGATGGGCGGGTGAGCCCAGTACCATGCGTCGTATGTGCCGTTGTCGCAGTTGAGGCAGTCATAACCGGCATCCTGAAGATACTTGACAGCCTTCTCGGACTCTGCCATGTCGCGTCCGGCCTCGGTATAAGCCTCGCCCGGGAGAGCGCCCTGACGGAAGCCCTTGGTCTTGGAAATTATGCTGTAGCGCAGGGAGACCGGGAAGTCGTCGCCGCACGCCTTCTTGATAGCTTGAACGACCTCGACCGCGAAGCGGTAGCGGTTCTCGAACGAGCCGCCGTATTCGTCGGTGCGCTTGTTGACATATTTAAGGGTGAACTGGTCGAGCAGATAGCCCTCGTGGACTGCGTGAACCTCAACGCCGTCAACGCCTGCGTCCTTGAGCATCTTTGCGCTCTCTGCGAACGCATTGACAAACTCCTTGATTTCAGCCTTGGTCATCTCTCTCGAGGGAACTTTATCAGACCAGCGGTTGGGCGAGGGGCTCGCGGAAGCTGTGATCTTGTCGAGATCCATGAAGGGCTTGCTGAGGACTCTCAGCGCGGGGTTGGTGTAGAGCTTCTCCATCATTTCGCTGATGGTGAAGGAGCGGCCGAAGCCTGCGGTCAGCTGAACGAAGAGCTTCGCGCCGGTCTTGTGGAGCTCGGGAGTCCACTTTTTGAGGTCGGCGTACATCTTCTTGTTCTTGTGGAGCCACTGGCCGAACATGGGGTTGTAGACCGGCTGACATCCGGGGAGAACAAGACCCGCGTTGTTCTTCGCGACTTCCATGATAAAGCGTGCGCCGTCTTTATCGAAGTGGTTCTTCTCCATCCATCCGAAGAGGTCGGTGCCGCCCATGCTCGTGAGCACGATGCGGTTCTTGATCTCGCAGTTGCCGATCTTCCACGGAGTGAATAAGGGCTGTAATCTTTGATCCATATAATTGCCTCCAACAAAGAATTGAATATTTCATCGACAATATATTATCACATTCCGGCTTATTACGCAACAAAAAAACGCGCTTTATCAATACTTTTTTATCAATACTGCCCGTCCTTCTTGACCATCAGGCAATAGCTGACTCCCTCGGGAGCGAGTATCGGTTCTGTATTTTTCATTTCGTTGTGCGCCTTGAAGAAATCGCGGTCAATATCGCCGCTGTCCGCAAGCTCATAGATGAGCGCGCCCGCTTCTCCCGCGATGCGCTCGATATCCGTGTGTGAGTATCGCGCTTTCATCTCTTCGCCCGCGCCGCCGGCAAGCAGCCTGTTCTTCTGCTCCCGGGTGCAGTCCCGGTCGTTCGGGAAGTCGAACACGAGCGCGCTTTCGCTCGCCGAGTTTTCAAACAGGATTTTAACGCAGCGTGCGAACTCGTCTTGGGTCAGATAAAAGCTTATGCCGAGCAGGCTGAAAAATTTCCTCTCCTTAGGGTCATATCCCGCATTTAGCAGAGCGGGGATAAAACCCTTGCCGAGGTCGCAGCCGACATAGTTGATATTTTCGCGGTCGATTCCAGCTTCGTCAATGCGTTTTATCTTGTCCTCAATCATCTCGGGGCGGTCGAGTTCGAATACTTTGATATCTCTGTCAATTTTATAGCCCGATGTGTCGTAGCCCGCGGCGGCGATGACATATTGCCGCGCGCCGAGTCTTATCTCGTTTTCCATATGTCGCTTGCAAAATGCGGAGCGCGCGATTACACTCGGCGCGATGAAGCCGTTCATAACGCGCCCGAGCGGGTCGCCGCCACTGTAATTCGGGTCAAAAAATGCGATGCCGTTTTTCATGTTTTCCGCTATCACGTTCTTTTCACTTTCACTCAGAATCTCTCCCGCGAGCGGGTCGGCGAAGATTTTTGCTTCATCCGTTTTCGTGTGGTAATACCGAGCAAAACAGCTCACCAGTGCAGTCATGCTGTTCATTTCAAAAACACCTCCGTATACTTAATACCACACGGGGCAGGGGATTACAAGACTTGACAAATCTGCGTTTTTGTGGTAATATAAACACGAAAAGACAAGAAAAAATTTTTTGAGCTGCCTGCTTCGGCGGCTCTTTTTTATTTTATTAAAAGAAAAAGCAGAGAGCCGTTTTACCGACTCTCTGCGCTTCGTTTTTTATTTATTTCTGCTCTGCGTCCTCTGCGGCGTCGGCGGAGAAAATCTCCTTTGCGCTCGCCGCGAGTCCCGCGAGGGACTGGAGCTCGCTCGGAATGATGAGCTTCGTCGCCTTGCCGTCCGCAGCCTTTGCGAATGCTTCAAGGCTCTTTATCGTCAGATAACCGTCCTTCGGGGCGGCTTCGTTTATCAGGGCGATAGCCTTCGCCTGAGCCTCCTGAACGGCGACGATAGCCTGCGCCTCACCCTCTGCCTCGCGAATCTTCGCTTCCTTGACAGCCTCTGCGTGAAGAATGGCGGCCTGCTTGTCACCCTCTGCGGCGAGTATCTGACTCTCCTTCTGACCCTCTGCAACGAGGATCTTGCTCGCCTTTTCTCCCTCTGCGCGCAGAATTGCCTCACGGCGCTGACGCTCTGCCTTCATCTGCTTCTCCATCGCGTCCTGAATCTCGGGCGGGGGAAGAATGTTCTTGAGCTCAACGCGGTTTACCTTGATGCCCCATGCGTCGGTGGCCTCGTCGAGGATAACTCTGATTTTTGCGTTGATGACATCGCGCGAAGTCAGCGTGTGGTCAAGCTCCATTTCGCCGATGATGTTTCTCAGCGTTGTTGCCGAGAGATTTTCGATAGCGGATATCGGGCGCTCCACGCCGTATGCATAGAGCTTCGGGTCGGTTATCTGGAAGAAAACGACCGTGTCTATCTGCATCGTGACGTTATCTTTTGTGATAACGGGCTGGGGCGGGAAATCCACAACCTGCTCCTTGAGGGAGACGGTCTTCGATACTTTCTCAACGAAAGGTATTTTGAAGTGGATGCCGGTCTGCCATGTGGTCGAATATGCGCCGAGGCGCTCGATGACATAGGCCTTTGACTGCGGCACTATCTTGATGTTGAGCACGACAATGACGAGCACGAGCACGATTATGCCGATGATTACTCCGATTGCTACAGGTCCCATAATAGTCCTCCTTTAGTGTTTTGAAACCATAAGTTTAACGCCGTCGATTCTGTCAACGGTGATATTTGAACCTTTTTCAATGCGGCTGCCGTCGGACGATCTTGCCGTCCAGGTCGAGCCCTCGACCTTTACTATACCGGTGCCCTCGGTGTTGTCAACAGTCTCCTCGACTATTCCCTCGAGACCTATGTATCTGTCAGCGTTGGTCGGCTGAACGCGCTTTTTTGAAAATTTCTTGACGAGCGGACGGGTCACCGCAAGCGCGACGAGCGAAACTGCCGCGAAAATCACCCACTGAAGCCAGACGGGCGCCGAGCAAAGCTCCGATATCAGAGCCGCCGCCGCACCAATGGCGAACCAGATCGTGACAAGCTGGACGGTCGCGGCTTCAACAACGATGAACGCTATGAGCAGCGCTATCCATAATATAAGCATTGTGTATTCCGGCAAAACAGGCTCCTCCTTTGATATATTGACCGAAGCGAAAATGCTTCGATTCAATATAATTATATCAAAAGAGCGAGCCCATTGCAATATGCGCGGATATTATTTTTAGAGGAACGATTTTTGTCAGTTTTTGCTTTTGGTTATCGGCTTTCGCAGCATAAGCGAGGTCAGCGCCCTGCCGTTAAACGGAATGAGGGGATAGAGATAGCAGCGCCCGCTGACGGTCTTATTGAATGAAATCAACAGAGCGGTTATCACAAGCCCTGCGATGAAGCCCCAGAGGTTGAATATTGCCGTCAGTATCAGTATCATCATGCGGCAGAGTTTGAACGCATACCCGAGCTCATAGCTCGGCTGGGCGAAGTTCGTTATCGCGACGAACGCCATATAGAGCACGACCTCCGCCGTGAACCACTTCGCGGCAATGGCAAATTCTCCGAGCACGAGCGCACCGATGACGCTAAACGAGTTGCTCAGCGCGTTCGGGGTGTTGAGCGACGCCAGTTTCAGCGCGTCTATAACTATTTCAATTATTAGAAGCTGCATTATGACGGGCACGCTCGTCGGGTGCTCTATCTTTATGAAGTCGAGCCACGGCGGGATATATTCTGGATTTTGAATCAGCAGAAACCACACGGGCGTTAAAAGCAGCGCGAGCAGGAAAACTATCATCCTGACGATTCTCAGATAGCTTCCGATAAGGCTCGGAAAATAGAAATCGTTCGTGTCCTGCAAAAAATCGAATACGCCCGTCGGGATAATCATAACAGAGGGCGAGGTATCCGTGATTATCAGCAGACTGCCCTCGTATATGCTCGCCGCCGCGCTGTCCGGACGCTCGGTGTAACGCACCTTCGGAAAGGGATTGAACCTCTGCTTCGGTATAAGACATTCCGCAAGGCTCTCGTGCCCCATGGTCAGAGCGTTTATGTCTATGGAATTCAGCTTTTTCTTTATCTTTTCGACCTCCTTGGAGTCTGCCGTGCCCTCAAGATAACAGAGCACAATATCTGTTTTCGATCTCGTTCCCACTTGAGTCAAATACATCGTGAGCTTCGTGTCCCTGACCCTGCGGCGGATGAGCGCGGTGTTGAATATCAGCGTCTCTACAAAGCCGTCGTGTGAACCTCGAAGCACTTTGTCGTTTTCAGGCTCGTCCACGCTTCGCGCGGGATAAGTCCGCACGTCTATAATTATAGCTTCTTTGAATCCGTCAACTATCATGCCCAATGCGCCCGAGAAGAGAAAAGTCTCGAACCTGTCGAAGTCGTTTACGACCTCGGTCTCGACATAGGGCACGAACGCGTCGGCAAATTCGCGCGTTGTGCCGACAGTTTTGAGCTTCTTCTCGTCCGCGTTCATCATGAAGCTCATGATTTTTTCCATCAGCCCGTCTTTTATAAATCCGTCGATGAACCAGAGCATGGCGCGGTGGCTGCCGATCATTATCTGACGGCTGACGAGGTCAAAGCTCTCGCTCACGCGCAACCGCAGATTGAGCGACGCAATGTCGGCTTCGTAGTTCCCCGAAAAAGTCTGCTTTTCCATATGAATATCCCGCCCTTAAAAAGAAAAGATGATATACGGCAATTGTTTCACGCCGTATATCATCTCCGCTTTTGTCGGGATTATACGTTGTAATAATAGTATTCCGCTATCGCATACCAGAGCAGCGGACCGACAACGCCGTTCGGGGTCAGCCCGAAATATCGCCGAGCCGCCTTGACCGCCGCCTCCGTCTGAGGGCCAAAAATGCCGTCCGCCGCAACATACGGCACGCTCTCGACGCCGCGCGAGAGAACCTGGAGATATTCCTGAAGATTTCTCACTGCACTGCCCGTGCTGCCGCGGAGCAGATTGTAGCCGGGATATGCAAAACGCGCATATTGATCATAGATTGAAAATTCGCCGGGGAAGGTTCGCAGGATATCATTATATACAGCCTGCAGCTTGTTCCATGTGTCGCGCCCGACAATGCCGTCCGGCGCAAGGCCGTATTGCCGCTGAAACTGCACAACGCTGTTGTATGTGCCCTGGCCGAAAATGCCGTCGACCGCCGGGGGCTGGATGTTGTTTGTGAAGTTGCCGATAAAGTTCAAGAAATACTGTATCGTGCTCACATCCTGCCCTCTGTCGCCGCGTTTTATGACAGTCTTGAACTGCCGCTCGACGTCCGTCAGCCTCAAGCCCTCGCTGTAAAGCTCGCCGAGTCTTAGTATTCCGGCATAGAGCTGCTTTATTTTATACCATGTCGCCTTGCCGACGATGCCGTCAACGGTGAGGTTGAATAGGCTCTGGAACTTTCTGATCGATTCGCGCGTCGCCGTGTCGAATATTCCGTTGGGGGAGGGAATGCGCGGAATGGCGGGATAGTTTCGCGCGATGCGGTTGAGCTGGCGCTGGATTATCCTGACATCCTCCGATATGTCGCCGAGGCGCAGAGCCCTGCCGGGATATGATTCGCGGATATTCTTGACGGGCGCCGTCTTTATATTGACGTCGTTCCCGTAGTAATATTGAAGTATGCGGTATGGCGTATAGCCCTGATTCGCGAGCGTGACCGTGCCCCACTGCGAGAGCCCGTCGCAGGTGACCTCGCGCCCGGAGCAGTACTGTGTGAAATAGGGCTGAACCTGGTCGCCCTTTGTAACATAGTTGTTGAAAAGCTCGTCGACTATCTTCGCGACGTTTGAAAACACGCTGCGCCCCTCAATATATGCCTGGTCGTATGCGGTCGAGTTCGTGATGTCGAAGTCGTAGCCGCGGCTGCGGTAGTGCTCTGTATATATGCGGTTGAGCGCGAACGACGCCTGCGCATATATGTTGGCGCGTATCGCGTTTTCCGGCCATGTCGGATATATCTCGCTCGATGCGACATTTTTGAGATAATCCGTAAACGGCACAGTGACATTCCTCGCCGCCGCGTTCGGTCTGCCGAGGTGGACTGTTATTGTCTGGGGGATAACGGGAGTATCTGCTGCCATAGTATCACTCCTCAGACCGATTCGTTTATCACATTCGGATTCTGCTCGCCGCTGACCGTCGGCAGCATTTCGACCGACTGTATTGAAACGGTGGAGTCGAAGATCGGAACGTTTTCAAGATATGTGCTGATGAATCCCGGGTGGCTGACGAATATATCGTATGTCGCATACGGCGCGAGCCCGCACGAGCCCTGCTCTGTCTCCGACAGGGATTTGTCGGGAGCGGGCAGTTGGAGATTGTCGAGTATGCCGCTCGAATCGGTGTGCGAATCATATATATAATATTTTTCGCCGTCTATCTCTTTGTATACTATCACTCGGCTGTTGCCGACGGGATAGAGCCCGTTCGAGCTGTAGGTCTCAACGCGCAGGATGCCGCGCTTGTTGCACTCGCCCTTGAATTCGTCGAACCTCTGCATCGCGGACTGGGTGTTCGTCAAGGTGAGATTTTTGTTTTTGAGCGTCTGCGGGTCGACGAATATCGTGCGCGGCTGGGGGATGTCTCCGCGCCCTGCCGCCTGCGTGCGCTCGGGTGTGAACTGGGATTTGTCCGTGTCCGCGCCGTCGTCAAACTGCATCTGACTCTCCCTCTGAGCGTCGGTCTGCCGCTGAATTGTAACTGTCGCCGCGGCGCTCACCGCTTCGTTTTCCTCCGCCTTTGCCGAAACCGCCTTTGCGGGCTCTGCCGCCGGCGCGTTTACAGGCTCTGCATCTTCCTGCGCTTGCGCCGAAACCTGTTCGGCTTGGCTTTCCTGCTGCGCTGATACGGGCTCAGGTTCCGCCTTTTCCTGCGCGGATACCGGTGCCGTGTTGCGCTTTTCAAATTCGAGCAGTTCTCTCTTGTATCGCTCCATGAGCGAGACTATATCTTCGTTGTTCATAAAAGGCCTCCGTTGGGTAAAATTTGCAGGGCGTCCGTTTTGCGGGCGCGCAAAGACATCCCATATTTAATATATTGTCTATTCGCCTTTTTGGTCACACAGGCACTCTTCGCGGCATACCATTTAGCAAGCGGACGGCGGATTTTGTGAATTTTGTCGGATTTCGCGTCCATAACCTACAAGAAAACTGGTTCTTGAAACAAAAGTGAAAAAATGTGTTGACAACAAAAGCACAGAGTGTTACAATTCAGTAAACCGTTGAAGAAGGGTAAGTAAGATTTCTCCCTCATCTCGAAGAGAGCCGCAGGCGGTGGGATTGCGGCAGAATGAAAGAAACCTGAATGGACTTCTAAGGGCAATCGGAACAAAGGCTATCCTTTAAGTATGTGCGCCGGAGCAGGACTCTCCGTGAAGAAAAGTCAGCGTATGTCAGTACGCGCTAAGCGGACGCAAAAGCGTCAAGCCGGGTGGCACCGCAGGATGATAATATCTCCTGTCCCAGCATTATTGCAGGGACAGGAGTTTTTTTTATTTCGGAGGAGATAGTTATGCTTTTGTTGAGTAAACTTTGGCGCATGCCGCGCCTGTGATATTTTCGATTCTTAGTTTAGCTCAAAAATTTTTATCAATTACCGAAAGGAAGAAATACAATGAAAAAGATAATCGCACTTGTACTCGCACTTATGCTCGCAGTTACCTGCTTTGCCGCCTGCGGCAAAAAGGACGGAGATACAAAGAAGAAATACACCGTCGGCATCTGCAACTATGTCGATGACGCCTCGCTCAATCAGATAGTCGATAACATCAAAAAGCAGCTTGCTTCCGTCGCCGCCGAAAAGGGCGTCGAGATCGAAGTCAAATACGACAACTGCAACGGTGACTCTGTTGTTATGAACCAGATAATCTCGAACTTCATCGTTGACAAGGTCGATCTTATGGTCGGCGTCGCGACCCCGGTCGCAATCGCTATGCAGGCGGCAGTCGAGACCGAGAACAGCGATATCCCGGTCGTGTTTTCCGCAGTCAGCGATCCCCTCGGCTCAAAGCTTGTCGAGTCCCTTGACGCACCCGGCGGTCAGATTACCGGAACCTCCGATTATCTCAACACCAACGCCATAATGGACCTTATTCTTCTCAAGAACCCCGATATAAAGAAGGTCGGTCTGCTCTACGATGTCGGTCAGGATTCTTCGACTAAGCCGATAGCCGACGCGAAGGCGTATCTCGAGGCCAAGGGCATTGAAGTGATAGAGCGCACGGGCACGACTGTTGACGAAGTCACCCTCGCCGCAAAGGCACTTGTTTCCGACGGCGTTCAGGCAGTGTTCACTCCCACCGACAACACCATAATGAAGTCCGAGCTCTCCATATATGAGATTTTCGCAGACGCAAAGATTCCGCACTACACAGGCGCTGATTCTTTCGCCCTCAACGGAGCTTTCCTCGGCTACGGCGTTGACTACGCAAAGCTCGGCGTTGAGACCGCAAATATGATAATCGATATCATGATAAACGGCAAAGACCCCGCAACCACACCTGTGCTCATGTTCGATAACGGCACCGCAACAATAAACACCGAAATCTGCGCAAAGCTCGGCTATAACTTCGACGAAGTCTCGAAGCTCTTCGCTCCCAAGTGCACCGAAGTCAAGAGCATCACCACCGCCGAGAGCTTCGACGATGTAAAATAAGATTCAATCGGTCTCCCGGGGAGCACCGCTTCCCGGGCGGTTCAATAAAGCAGGAAAGAGGAAACACAATGTCTTTGGATTCGATATTTTCACTCGGCCAGTCGGCGCTCGAGCTGGGACTTATAACCTCGCTCACGGTGCTTGCACTGTTCCTGAGCTATTCGATGCTCAATGTTTGCGATCTTTCGACCGACGGCTGCTTTACGCTCGGCGCAACGGTCGGCGCGGTGGTCGCGATAGCGGGTCATCCGTATCTGTCAATAGCCGCAGCGATGGCGGCGGGAATAGCCTCGGGCTTTATAACGGCGATACTCCAGACGAAAATGGGCATCAACAGCCTGCTCGCCGGAATAATCGTAAACACGGGACTCTATTCAATAAATATCGCTGTCATGAGCGGCTCGTCGATACTCAATATGAATAAAACGGACACTGTGTTCACCAAGATGGCGGCGCTCGTCAAGGGAACTCCCGTGGCAAGGCAGTCAAAGCTCTTCGTGGCGATAATCGCCGTCGCGGCGGTTGCTGTTATACTCGGACTTTTCCTGAAAACCCGCCTCGGACTCGCGATAAGAGCGACTGGCGACAACCCCGATATGGTTCGCTCCTCGTCCGTCAATCCGGCGTTTACTACAATAATCGGACTCTGCGTCGCGAACTCGTTCACCGCGCTGTCGGGCTGCCTGCTCGCCCAGTCGCAGAGGTCGGTCAACATCGATATCGGCACGGGCATGGTGACTATAGCCCTCGCGTCCCTGCTTATAGGCGGCGTGTTCCTCGGCAGAAAGAAGATGCCGCTGAGGATATTCGGCATGGTGCTCGGCGCGTTCATATTCAGACTTATTTATACAATTGCTCTGCGCTTTGATATGCCGGCGTTCATGCTCAAATTTGTCTCGTCCGTTATAGTTATCGCGGCGATAGCAACACCCTATTTCAAAAAACAGCTCCCGCTTTTAAAGCGCAGAATTCAGACCCGTTCGGGGAGGAGGAAAGCAGATGCTTGAAATATCACACATCTCGAAAACTTTCAATCCCGGCACGGCGAATGCCAAAAAGGCGATAGACGATCTTTCCCTGAGCGTCGCCGAGGGTGATTTTATAACGGTCATCGGCGCGAACGGCGCGGGCAAGTCAACACTTTTCAATGCCATCGCCGGCAGCTTTATAACCGATTCCGGCAGCATCTCGCTCGACGGAAAAGATATCACTCTCATGCCCGAGCATAAGCGCGCCAAGAGCATCGGCAGACTTTTTCAGGATCCGATGCGCGGCACCGCGCCCGGCATGACGATAGAAGAAAATTTAGCCCTTGCCGCAGGTCACGGCGGCTGGCTGAGCCGAGTCTCGAAGGGCGATAAGAAGCTTTTCAGAGATAAGCTCGCCCTGCTCGAGATGGGACTTGAGGACAGAATGAGTCAGCCGGTCGGTCTGCTCTCCGGCGGTCAGAGACAGGCTCTGACGCTCATGATGGCAACTTTCAATCCGCCGAAGCTCCTGCTTCTCGACGAGCATACAGCGGCGCTCGACCCCGCAACGGCGGAAAAGGTGCTCGACCTCACCCGCCGCGTCGTGGCGGAAAGTCACATCACCTGCCTGATGGTCACGCACAACATGCATCAGGCGCTGGAGCTGGGCAACCGCACCCTCATGATGGATGCAGGCCGGATCGTCTTTGACGTCAAGGGCGAGGCCCGCGGCAAGATGACCGTGGACGATCTGCTGGAGAAGTTCCGCGAGAACGCCGGTAAGGCGCTGGACAATGACCGCATCCTGCTGAGCAAGGTGGAAGCGAATCATTGAATCAGACCATGAAAAAGGGGGCTGTTCCCGGATGGGAACAGCCCCCTTTTTGTAGAAACGCTTTTAAAAATTACTGAACGTACTCAACGGTGTACTCGAAGCCATACTCTTCCTGCAGCTTCTTGACGTCAGCCTCGCAGTCCTCAATAAAGGTAGGAGCGTAGACAGAAGCGCCGTTGTGGGCTTTCTTGTAGTCCTCCACGATCTGCTGCAGCTTTGCCCAGCCCTCGTTGGCCTTTGCCTCAGGGATGCTGTCGGGGAAGTTGATGATGAACTCACGATGTTTGGGGATACGAGCTTTCATAATAGATGTCTCCTTATAAACAAATAGGATCAATTTTCTTGCTTTATACAGAAGCTAAAGATTAGCTTTTGCCTTTAATTTTGCTTTTAATAAAGACGCTCTTGGCTCTCCCATTGGGAGAGCTGGCGCGTAAGCGCCTGAGAGGGCAAGCCCGTGGACAAATACCTCTTTGCCTGCGATACGATGACTCTAACCAGAAGTCTTCGTATCGCTGCGTTTGTTTGTTCTTGGTAACATCCTTGCCCTCTCCGTCACCTACGGTGACACCTCTCCCAAAGGGAGAGGCTTTGGCAGACCGTAAAGTTTTCTGCAAAAAACGCTTGCATTCCTGCCCGACATGCGGTATAATACCACTTGCAGTCAGTGGACGGAACCAAATTGAAGATCTGCCTCTTTAGCTCAGTCGGTTAGAGCACCTGACTGTTAATCAGGGTGTCGCCTGTTCGAGTCAGGCAAGAGGCGCCATCGCAGCGGTGAGCTTTACAGTTCACCGCTTGTTTTTTGCGTTGCGTGTGTAACAGTTTTGTTGCTTTTTTCACAGTTTTTTCAAAAATTAATGGTTTCTTAAAAAATGTCCTCTTGAAGAAACTGCCATATTGTGTTACACTACTACCAAGCTTTAAAGGTTTTTGTCACGTTTTTCCGTTTTCCCCTTGTGGAAGCTGGAATTGTGTGGTACTATAAAGCTGTTATATCCGGTCAAGGGTGGGTTTTGCCCATTTGCAGTGCCTGATATAATTTTTAAGTTTGATGGAGCCGAGTGCGCACTCGGTTACATAGGTCCGCTGTGAGATGCGCATCCACGGAGGGGCCGTTTTAATACGATTCATTCATTTGAAGGGAGTAATTCATTATGATGATGCCTGCAAACTTCTCTGTTGTTGCAGAGAACGAGATGACTTATGTCGTCGGCGGCGGCGTGATCGAGGCTATCGGTTCTGTTACCGCTCCGATCTGGACTGCTGCTAATGTCAAGACTTTCAACACCAACCTGGTGACCATCATTGGTAACTCTTATGTCTCCAAGCTGGTTGGCGCAACTCTGGGTGTCATGTTCGGTGGCAACTGGGGCGGCGACGGCCCGATGTCTTCTTTCTTCGGCGATAACGGCAGCCTGTCCGGCATCGTGAAGTATGGCATTGCTGGCGGCTCCAAGGAGCTGAACGGCTTCAACAAGTTCATGCAGGTTGTTGGTCTGGGCGCTGCTGTTTATCAGCTGGGCACCAACGAGACCAAGAAGTATGTCAAGGAAGTCAAGTTCCTCGGCACTACCGGCAAGATCTGATTGTGCTTTAAACAAAAAGGCGGCAAGTCGAAAGGCTTGTCGCCTTTTTGTTTGCATTTTCTGTTACGATTTTGGAACTTTTTTCACATTTTTTTCAAAAATTAATGGTTTCTTAAAAAATGTCCTCTTGAAGAAAGCGCCATATTGTGTTATACTACACCCAAGCTTTAGGAGATTTGAGCAAAAATCCCTAGAGCAATGACTTGATCAAAGGGTAGGCGCTCCCTTCTTTTGATAAGCAGCTTGGCCTCTGCTTTGCTCTGTTTCCGCATCAGGGCAGAGCAAAGCAGGGGGCTATGCGCTGCTTTATAGGGAAGCGAAAGAAGCCTTTGTTCGTGTGTCAAAACCAACGGAACTATTTAACCCATGAGCTTTGCGAACTGCCAAGGCCTCCCCTACAAGGGGAGGTGTCACCGACAGGTGACGGAGAGGTTGGACATTGCAGCACTCTGCCGTAATGTTTCCAATCGGAAGCATCTACTCTGTACAACCTCTCAGTCGCTCACGCGACAGCTCCCCTAGCAGGGGAGCCTCTGGCGAAAAGGGAAAGCAGTTCAAAAAACTCCTACTTGCGAAAGCAGGAATATCATGGTAGAATAGGACTGTTGTTTTGAAATAGATTCCAAAGAATAGGAAGCATCTATGCGTTATACCTACGTCCGGCAGCACGACACGACGGACTGTGCAGCTGCCAGTCTCGCCATGGTGTGCCTCCACTACAAAAAAGAGATCACCATCACCCGCTTGCGCGACATGATGGGCACTGACCTGAAAGGCACAAACCTCACGGGTCTGCAGAAAGCCGCCAACGAGCTGGGGTTTGACACAGCGGCGGTACGCGTAGACCGCGAAAACTTCTTAAGCGATTTTACTCTCCCTGCCATTGCGCAGGTCATCACCGATCAGGGCTTGGCCCACTTTGTGGTCATCTTTAAAAAGACGACCATCAAGGACGATGATGCCCGTCGCAAGCATGTCCGCAAAGAAGAAGAGCGGAAAGCCGACGAGAGCAAAAAGTACAAGTGCAAGGATTACGTCGTCATCGGCGACCCTGCCAACGAGCTGAAAAAGATCTCGCTGGATGAGTTCTACAAAAACTTTACGGGCGTTTTGCTCCTGATGAACCCCACCTCGGAGTTCAAAGGCGGCAAGGAAAAACAGGGCAGCATGTTCAAGCGGTACATCAATCTGCTGCTGCCCCAGAAAAAACTTTTTATCTATGCCATCGTCAGCTCGGTCATCCTTACGGTGCTGGGCATCGCGTCCTCGATGTTTAATAAAATATTGATGGATGAGATCCTGCCGTATGGATTAAAGAGCTTACTTGTTTCGATGATCCTGGTGTTCAGTATCGTGAGCATCACGAGCACACTGATCAGTACAGTGCGCCAGTGGATCCTGATCCACCTGTCCATCAAGATCGACATCCCGCTGATGCTGGGGTACTTCGGGCATGTGTACAAACTGCCCATGAAGTTCTTCGCCACCCGGAAGACTGGTGAGATCACCACCCGTTATTCGGACGCGTCCACCATCAAGTCCGTCTTCACCAGCATCGCGCTGAGTGTGGTCATGGATATCGTGATGGCGGTAGCCACCGGCATCGTCCTGTTCCGGATGAACGCGACCCTCTTCTCCATCTCGGTCTTCACTCTTCTGCTGAGTTTGCTGCTTGTCATTATTTATAAGCAGCCCTACAAGCGGATCAATGAAGAGACGATGCAGCAGTCGGCCGTCCTCAACAGCCAGATGATCGAGAGCCTCCGCGGCATCGAGACCGTCAAGTGCAATGCCAATGAGGACCGCGAGCTGGAAACTCTTGAGCGTGAATACATCAAGAGTATGAAGATCAGCATTCGTTCCAGTAAGATCAGCACCGGACAGTCTCTGTTCTCTGCTTTGATCTCCACCATTCTCGGCATGGTCACCTCTTACGTGGGTATCATGCAGGTGTTGAATGGCAACATGACGCTGGGCAGCTATATGGCGTTCAGCACCCTTTCCAGCTACTTCACCTCTCCGGTGAGCGACCTGATCAGCATGCAGATGTCGATTCAGGAAGCACAGATTTCCATGAAGCGTCTGACGGAGATCATGGACTATGAATCCGAGCAGAAAGACGATCGGGAATACACCGAGATGGAGCAGATAGATGGTGACATCGAGTTCAAAGATGTCACGTTCCGGTACGGCAGCCGTTCCCCTGCCCTGAATCATGTGTCCTTTACGATCCCGAAAGGAAAGAAAGTGGCGCTGGTTGGCCAGAGCGGCAGCGGCAAATCCACGATCACCAAACTCCTGCTCAAGTATTATGAGCCGGAAAGCGGTGAGATCGACGTCAATGGCGTCAATCTGGACGAGTACAGCAATCAGTCCGTCCGCCGCGCGATCGCCTACGTGCCCCAGAACGTGGAGCTTTTCAGCAAGACCCTCTATGATAACATCCGGATCTCCAAGCCGGACGCGACCATCGACGAGGTCAAGGCTGCTGCCAAAAAGGCAGACGCCCACGAGTTTATCCGCAAGCTGCCGCTGCAGTACAACACTTATCTGGAAGAAGCCGGCAACGGCCTCTCCGGTGGTGAGAAGCAGCGCATTGCGATGGCTCGTGCGTTCCTGAAAGATTCCAACCTCTATATCTTTGATGAAGCGACCAGCAGCCTCGATTTTGGTACCGAAAACACCATCTTCGATATGATCTACAATCAGCTGGCTGATCGTTCCATGTTGATCGTGGCCCACCGCCTTTCCACCGTCCGTGATTGTGACCTGATCCTGGTCATGGATCATGGCGAGATCGTGGAGCGCGGCACCCACGACGAGCTGCTGGCAAAGCAGGGCAAGTATTACGAGCTCTGGAACCTGCAGCAGGGGATCTTCCGCCGCAAGAAAGAAGCCCCCGCCCCGGCTCCTGCCGCCGTTGTGGAAGAAGACGACGATGGCGAGGACGCCATGACTTATTAAGTTGCAACTGAGTGCGCACTCAGTTACATAAATTGGCTTTTGAAAGGATGCGCATCCGGAAAAAGGCCGTGTAAATTTGATTCAATCATTTGAAGGGAGTAATTCATTATGATGATGCCTGCAAACTATTCTGCTATCGCAGAGAACGAAATGACCTATGTTGTCGGTGGCGGCCTGCTGGAGGCTATCGGCTCTGTTACCGCTCCTGTCTGGGGTGCTGCTAACGTCAAGACTTTCAACACCAACCTGATCACCATCATCGGCAACTCTTATGTCTCCAAGGTTCTGGGCGCTACTCTGGGCGTTATGTTCAGCGGCGCTTGGGGCACCAAGGACGATGATGTTGCAGAGGCATGGGGCTACGATAAGGATAAGAAGATCACCATCTTCGGCAAGAACAAGGCTCTGTGGAATGCCCTGGATCCCAACGGCGATAAGGAGACCAATGGCTTCAACAAGTTCATGCAGGGTATCGGCGCTCTGGCTGCTGTCTACACTCTGGGCACCAGCACCACCAAGAGCAACGTCGCTGAGGGCCGTTATGATGTCTTCGGCAACGGCAGCTTCTAATTAGTCTCATAAACTAAATAGGAAGTGTATTGCATTTGCACCGCCCTACTCGTTAGGGCGAGGTAGATGATAATGCCTCGCTATGGTGTGCCAGGAGGCGTGAGCCTTCTGGCACACTTTCTATTTGTGTACATTTTGCGAGCAGAATGTGGACAGATAGAGAACATCACTTATTACTGCAGCAAGTAATAGGTGATCGTCATTGGATAACCCCACCGTCATCGCTAGCGCGATGCCACCTCCCCTGACAGGGGAGGCCTTGGCATACCGCAGAGCTTTCCCTCCTTGCCAAAGGCCCCCCTGACAGCGGGGGCTGTCGCCGCAGGCGACTGGGGGGTCTTGGAGATGCTGGCTATGGATATCGGAAACTTACCCTATGATCGGCGCCTGAAACCACGCGCACAGGAACTGCGACGCAACATGACTCCTCAGGAGCGCAGGCTTTGGTATGGCTTTTTACGTCAATATCCAGTCAAAGTTTACCGTCAACGTATGATAGACCATTTTATAGCAGATTTTTACTGTGCCAAAGCAAAATTGGTCATTGAACTTGACGGCTCACAGCATTATACTGAGCAAGGTAAATGCTATGATGCGGAGCGCAGCGCAGTGATTGAAAAATATGGCGTACAGGTACTGCGTTTTTCAAACCGGGAGGTTGATTCTAACCTTGCAGGTGTCTGCCAGACCATTGCCCAGACGATTCACACGCGCCTTACTTCTATGCCTCCGGCGCAGGAGTAGCCCTCTTTGCCAAGGCCTCCCCTACCAGGGGAGGTGTCACCGACAGGTGACGGAGAGGTTGGACATGGCAGCACTTTACCGCATCGTTGCCGATCGGCAGCATCTACTCTGTACAACCTCTCAGGCGCTCATGCGCCAGCTCCCCTAGTAGGGGAGCCTTTGGCAAAACTTTCAGGTAGTTTCTTTTCGCCTGCGGCTCC